>Ga0114960_10001195_pt1 | contig 20914 bp, 18 predicted proteins | sample C_130625_MF_Meta_FD_92637 | JGI IMG/M metagenome (GOLD analysis project Ga0114960, IMG submission 92637) | Freshwater microbial communities from Lake Croche, Canada to study carbon cycling - C_130625_MF_MetaG | ecosystem: Environmental > Aquatic > Freshwater > Lake | place: Lake Croche, Canada... | reverse complement strand
TTGATACAGAAACAACGGGCATTAATGCTAATAATGTTGAGCTAGTGGGGTTAAGTTTTTCTTATAAAGAACACGAAGGTTTTTATATTCCTATTGAAAACGAAACAGCCGCCAAAACAACATTAGCACTCTTTGATCCTTTGTTTAAAAATAAAGACATTGTTTGGATTGGACAAAACTTGAAATATGATTTCTTAGTGTTGAAATGGTATGGGGTGGAGTTATTAGGTAAAACCTTTGATACTATGCTGGCACATTATGTTATTGAGCCAGAAGGCAGGCGCAGTATGGATTTACTAAGTGCACAGTTTTTAGGTTACGAGCCTATTTCTATTACGACTTTGATAGGTAAGAAAGGAAAAAACCAAGGTACCATGCGTGATGCCCCCTTGGACCAAGTAACAGAATACGCAGCAGAAGACGCCGATATTACTTTTCAATTAAAAAATTGTTTTACGCCCTTGATTAAAAAGCGCGGGGTAGAAAAAGTATTTAATGAAGTGGAGAACCCGCTGGTGCCAGTACTTGTAGACATGGAATACGAAGGTGTAAAAGTAGACATTGATTTTTTAAATGAATACAGCAAAGTTTTAGAGGTAGATGCTAAGATTAGCGAAGAGCGTGTCTATGCGCAAGCAGGGGTTCGTTTTAATTTAGCTTCTCCTAAACAATTAGGTGAAGTCTTATTTGATATTTTAAAATTAGATGCAAAAGCGAAGAAAACAAAGACGGGTCAATACGCAACTGGTGAAGATGTTTTACAAAAAATGGCAGCCAAGCATAAAATAGTAGATGATATTTTAAATTTTAGAGAGTTAACAAAATTAAAATCTACCTATGTCGATTCATTTCCTGAATTAATTAATCCTAAAACAGGTCGCGTGCATACTAGCTATGCGCAGGCAGTGGCCGTTACTGGAAGACTAAGTAGTACGAATCCTAATTTACAAAACATACCCATAAGAACAGAACGTGGTAGAGAAATTAGAAAGGCCTTTATTCCTAGAGAGCCCGGTCGAGTGCTCGTAAGCGCCGATTATTCTCAAATTGAACTTCGTATAGTAGCGGCTATTAGTGGTGACCCCAATATGTGTGAGGCCTTTAAACTAGGTAAGGATATTCATACGGCCACCGCTGCTAAAGTATACGGCATTAACGAAGCCGATGTTACCAAAGAAATGCGCTACAAAGCCAAGAGTGTAAACTTTGGAATTATTTATGGACAAGGGGCTTTTGGTTTAGCAGAAAATTTAGCCATTTCTAGAACAGAGGCAAAAGAAATTATAGACAATTATAAAAAAGAGTTTCCAGGTATTCAATTATACATGGATAAGCAAATTAACAATGCCAAAGAATTGGGTTTTGTGGAGACGCTCATGGGAAGAAGACGTTGGTTAAGAGATATTAATAGTAGCAATTTTACGGTCCGTGGTTTTGCAGAAAGAAATGCCATCAACTCTCCTATTCAAGGTTCAGCTGCAGATATGATTAAACTAGCCATGATTAAAATTCATGGTGAAATGAAAAAAACAATTTGGCAGTCGAAAATGATTTTACAAGTACATGATGAACTGGTATTTGATGCAGTAGAAAAAGAACTACCGGCTTTGAAAGAATTAATTTTGAAATGTATGAAAGAAGCGATGGTGCTTCCGAATGGTGTGCCCGTTGAGGCCGAAGTGGGTGTTGGAAAAAATTGGCTAGAGGCACATTAAAATGACCAACTGTAACGTTGCTTTATTCTTTACTTACTTCTTTTTATAGACTGGCACAGTGCTGCAGGGCTCTCCATACATGATGCTTTTCACTACTGGTCTCAGTTTCTGCGTAATGGCAATATAGGCCGACTCTCCAACAGGGGTATCTCCGCAACCTTTTATTACCACGCGCTGGTCTATGTAGTCGTTGGTATTAAGCGTATTGATATTTTCAAGTAGTAGTTGTTCTCTTACTTTATTTTCATCTCCAAAATAAACCGCTTTTGCAAAGGGGTTGAGGGCAGAGACAATTAACATATTCGCCCACATCGGAATAATAGCATCTGCAGAACAAATAATGCCCACTAACTTGTCTTGGTAAATGGCCCAATCAATACTGAGCAGCGCTGCACGAAATTCTTTTTCTTTTAGTATAAGCTCCATAAATAAATAGGGCTTAATGTCAAACACAATTATTTCGTTGCTTGGAAGTAAACTCGCAAGATCAATGGATAGTATTCCACTTTCCGCCACCTTATTGTTCAACAACTCGGCCATAGAAATTATTTTGTACTAGTAAAGCTTGGATCTATTGTCTACTATGGTTGCTGTTTTCTTTAAAGCGAGGCTTGTTCTAAATAAAACACTTCTTGTTCTTTGTAAAAGCTCGTCTTTAAAAAATACAGGGTCTTGTCCCGTTTGTTTTGCGCCAAGGCTATTTACAGTAATAACAAAAACACCAGCATTTGCTGCAATAGGTTCGCTCACCTTATTGATCAAAGATTTATTGAATGCAGCTCCAGCAATTTTAGGCTCATTACCCAAACCTGGAATCATGGAATAGTTAAAGTTAATGCTGTCTGCTTTTTGAATATTCGCTTTTGCATTTGCGGCGATGGCTTCGATGCTATTGCCCTTTAGGTTATTTTTAATTTTTTCGGCTTTCTTTTTATCTCTAATGATTCCTTCTACTTGAGGTCTTGCAGCATCGACGCTGGCTAATCCTTCTTTATCTACGCCAGTAATCGCTGCAACAAAATAACTATCGCCCACCTCAAATGGTTCAGAAATTGTATTCATGTCGTTATCGAAAATCCAACGCACTGTTGCTCTGCTTGTGCCCACTCCAGGAATTTCAAAATCATTTGATTTAATGCCCGTTGCTGGTAAAACTTGTTTGTTGATTTTTACTGCGTTGGCATTGAATGATTTTAAATCTTTTGCAGATGAAGCAAATTGAGCTGCGGCTGTAGAAGCGGAGGTTACCGTTTCATTGCTTGGTATAATGCTTTTAGATAAATAGGCAATTTTATAAGCGGGTCCTTTTGCTGTTTGTTTTAAAACCTCCATTATATGGAAACCGAATTCAGATTTCACAACACCCTTTGCACCCACCGCGCTTTCAAATGAAAAGTCATTAACAGGAATTACCATTTGCCCTTGTGAGAACATAGGATAAACACCCCCTTTTATTTTGCTTGATTCATCATCAGAATATTTTGCACAAAGTGCATCAAAAGATGCGCCGCCTTTGATGGCGTTACTAATGCTGTCTGCTAATTTTTTTGCAGCGCTATCATCCCTTAATTGTTGCCCATTGGTGGGGTTGATCGTGCCAATTAATATATGTCTGAAGCTTGCGCTGTCTGGCCATTGTTTTAAACCAATTATTTTAGCTATGGAATAATTTTTCCCATCTACATAGGGTCCATATATATTTCCAACGCCAACATTAAATATGGAATCCTTTTGGGGAACCTTTATTGATTTTTTACTTAAATAACTATTGTAATAAGGAAGTTCTGTTCCTGCTTTGTTTAAAAAGGCAGCAGGGTCATTCGTATTTTTAAAATCTTCTTTTAATACTACTAAAGCATCTTTTGCAGCTGCGCTATCCGCACTTGAAGGAGCAGCGCTAAAACCAACATACCCTATATTTTTACTTGTTTCTTCTACTTGATATGCTGCGGCGTTTTCATTTAAATAGGCTTTGATGTCTTCGTTGGTCACCTTTATCGTGCTATCTGATATACTGGCATAAGGCAAACCTACAAATGAAATATTAGCTATATTGCTTGTTTCTGCTAATTGTTTTTCTGCCAACCATTTTGGAAATTGTACCCCCTTTACAACAAGGGCTTGGTATTTGCTTCTAAGTCTATTTTCAATTGCCGGTTCAATATAAAATTTTTCGATTTGTTTAACCTGGTCTTTATTTTTAGATTTTTTAATTTGTGCAATGGCTTGTTTGGCATCATTCACTTTAAATTCTCCCGTTGTTTTATCTGTAAACTCTTGTTTGAATGGAGATTCATTACCAAATAAAACATCAGATATTTCTTTGGTTCCAACGCTAATTCCTAATTTTTTCTCTTCTGATTTAAACAAAAGGCGATCTACTTCTTGGCCCCATAAATAACCTATCAATTGTTCTCTTTTTACGCCTTGAGAGGCATAGTTTTGTACTTGAGCATCTAGCTTTTCTTCAAACTCTAATTTATTAATTACTTCCTCATTTACTTTACCAAGTGTGGTGCCATCACTTGCACCCCTTTTTCTACCAATACCGTCTTGTAAAATAAAAGCAATAAGGGCCAAGGTAATAATTCCGAAGATGATCCATGTTCCTCTTTCTCTAATGTTCTGAATAATTGACATATATAATTAATTATGGGAGAGCAAAAATAATGTTTTCTTGGTAGTAAACCTTCCTAAAACCATGAAAAACAGGCTTAAATTAGATAAAAAACAAATAAAAAATACACAATCAATGGGTGGATAAATAAAAAATTAGGGGATATCTTGGTTTTTGGGGTGGACAAACCTGCAAAACAAAGGAATAAATTGATTTTGTTTATTGATTATTTAAAATAAGTAGTTAAAAAACTTTGATTTATACCCGTTAATTAACAGTGTTTAACATGTGTATTACTATTTAAATAAATTATTAAAAAATAAAATAATTTTATTAAACCCTTATCTGTATTAGGTTTTAAATGAGTTTATAAATTAATAATTATCGTGGATAAATAAGATATTAAGATATACACAGGTGTAATAGTATTAGTTTATTTATATAAATGTATTAATACTTAATACTACAATAGAAATGCACATTTGGTATTTTAGCTTCTATTTTAAAATCAACTACTTTTATTAAGAAATAAGTAAGGAAGGCAGTACTCATTAAAAACAAGGCTAAGAATGCCTAAATCAACCCCCTTTATTGCTTAAATTAATACTTTAAAAAGAAAATATAATTAAAACGAAATTCATTACTAAATTAATAAAACAATGAAAACCAATCAATTAAATAAAATTCGAGCCCTATCTTTAATAAAAACTAATCAAATTAGTAAAATAATACTAAATATTTTAGTTTATTAACAAATTATCCATATCTTCACCTAAATATTAAAGAAAACATAAAACGACTAACCATGAGTAACCCAAACGTAGAAAAATTAAAAGCACTAAAATTAACCATTGACAAAATTGACAAAGATTATGGCAAGGGAAGTGTGATGATGATGAATGAGAGAAGTCAAGAACCTCAAGAAGTTATTTCCACCGGATCAATTGGATTAGATACCGCATTAGGAATTGGTGGTTTACCAAAAGGCAGAATTATTGAAATATATGGACCTGAATCTTCTGGTAAAACAACAGTTGCAATTCATGTGATTGCGGAGGCACAGAAAAAAGGGGGAATGTGTGCAATTATAGATGCCGAACATGCATTTGATAGCGCCTATGCAAAAAAATTAGGCGTAGATGTAGATAGTTTATTAGTTTCACAACCAGATTACGGCGAACAAGCTTTAGAGATTGCAGACCGATTAATTTTATCAGGTGCAATCGACGTTGTTGTTATAGATTCAGTGGCAGCATTGGTTCCAAAGAGTGAACTAGAAGGCGAAATGGGAGATAGTAAAATGGGTTTACATGCAAGATTAATGAGCCAAGCCTTAAGAAAATTAACGGCAACAATTAACAAAACAAATACCATCTGCATTTTTATTAATCAGTTAAGAGAAAAAATTGGCGTTGTTTTTGGTAACCCAGAAGTCACCACCGGTGGAAATGCATTAAAATTTTATGCCTCTGTTAGATTAGACATTAGAAGAATGGCACAAATAAAAGATGGTGACGAAGCCATTGGAAATAGGGTTAAAGTAAAAGTGGTAAAAAACAAAGTAGCACCGCCCTTCAGAGCCGCAGAGTTTGAAATCATTTTCGGCGAAGGAATTAGTAAAATCGGAGAAATAATCGACATGGGCGTTGAATTAGAAATTATACAAAAGAGTGGTAGTTGGTTTAGTTATGACAGCAACAAACTAGGTCAGGGACGCGATTCAGTAAAAACCATTTTGCATGACAATCCCGAAATGGCCAATGAAATTGAAGCAAAAATCAGGGCAAAACTTGCCTTAAAGGCAGAAGAAGCCGCTAAATAATTAAATAGATTTAAGATTTTGTTTTTTTAGGGTTAGTTAGTATAAACCGCATCAATTATGGTGCGGTTTTTTTATATTTATAATAAAAAAAGTGATCTATGTTTTAAAAATTTTTATAAGAGCGGCGCTTTGGCTTTTTTGCGCAGCTATAAATACAAAGAATAAATATTTATTAAAAACCAGTGGGCCTTTATTAATTATCGCCAATCACCCAAATTCTTTTTTAGATGCGATCATAATAGGATCAAGGTACCATCGAAGAATCCACTTTTTAGCCCGGGGGGATGTATTTACAAAAAGACACCATCGTTTTTTATTAAGCCTTTTAAATATGATACCTGTCTATAGACTTAGAGAGGGAAAAGAATTTTTACACCTTAATGATTACGCTTTTAAAGAATCTATCAGACTTTTAAAAAATAACGAAGCGGTTTTAATTTTTATTGAAGGTGTTTGCTTAAACACCAACCAACTACAACCATTTAAAAAAGGAACAGCAAGAATTTTACAGGGCTGCCATTCAGAGAATCATTTTCCTCAAATCCATATGGCGGGTATCGCCTATAATAATTTCAAAGGGATAGGAAAAAGAGTAAATCTTTGCTTAGCCCCGTTTATACAAAACAGCCAAATTATTTCCGCAAAAGATAGGGTAGATTTCAACCAACAAATTTTTACAAAGCTTTCAGGTTTAATAATTCCAAACAGCCAGGGTACCCTTATTAAAAAAACTGCCCTGTATTATCTACACCTACCCTTGTATTCACTCGTTTATAATTTTGTACAGAAAAAAACCAAGGGCACAGTTTTTTTTGACTCGGTTTTATTCGGTGTTTTACTTTTTATGTATCCTTTTTATCTTTTCTTAATAATTTCAATTTTACAATTCATAAGTACACCACAACCAATAATTTTTGGTACCTTGAGCTTACTGTTCTTATTGAGAAACAAAACAATCGACGCAAACTAATATTAAAAGTTTTACAATGGCAAACAATATCCGAAAGCTGGAAAAAAGAAAAAAAATAGCATTAATTGCGCACGATAATAAAAAAAAGGACTTAATAGAATGGGCTGTCTACAATAAAACGGCACTTTCCAAACACAGCTTAGTGGCCACCGGCACCACGGGGAAATTAATAGAAGAAGCGCTTGACCGACCTGTTAAAAAATTATTGAGTGGCCCCCTTGGTGGAGATCAGCAAATAGGCGCTATGATTGCTACTGGAGACATTGACGTCATCTTTTTCTTTTTCGATCCAATGGAGGCACAGCCTCATGATAGTGATGTAAAAGCGTTACTAAGATTAGCGGTAGCCTGGAATTTACCGATGGCCTGCGATCGAACCACCGCTGATTTTTTAATGACCTCTCGATTCATGCAAGAAGTGTATGAGTACAAGCTTCCAGACTACACCCATTATTTAAAAAGAAATATTTAATACCATAAAAATTATACTAGTATGAAAAAGCAAACCATTTTATTTTATGCGGTAATAACTCTGTTTATTGTAACAGTGAGTAATATAAGCTATGCACAAAATAGTATTTTGGGTTTTAAAAATTCAGCCAATGAGAATAAAATAGAAAAAGATTTTGATGCACAACTAAGCGCAAAGCGAGTAGGCGAAAATATTAAACTTTTATCTTCCGTTCCACATCATATAAGCTCTGTGGGTGGTAAGTTTGTCGCAGAACAAATTGCCAAAACATTTAGAGAAAATGGCTGGGATACAAAAATAGAAACCTATCAGGTTTTATTTCCGACACCCATCACTAGAGTATTAGAAATGAAAGGTTCCACCAATTATAAAGCACAATTAAAAGAATACGCGGTAAAAGAAGACGCTACTTCAAATCAAGTAGATCAACTCCCCACTTATAATTGTTGGAGTGCAGATGGAGATGTAAATGCACAATTAGTTTTTGTTAATTACGGTTTGCCAGAAGATTATGAAACATTGGCTAAATATGGCATAGATGTAAAAGGAAAAATTGTCATTGCAAAATATGGTCGTAGTTGGAGAGGGATCAAACCAAAAGTGGCACAAGAACATGGAGCGATAGGTTGTTTAATTTATTCTGATCCAATGGATGATGGTTATACTGCAGGAGATGTATATCCTTTAGGAGCCTATAAAAATGAGCAAACAGTTCAAAGGGGTTCTATCATGGACATGGTTATTTATCCGGGCGACCCCACCACACCAAATCTAGGGTCCATAGAAGGCGTAAAACGTGTTGACCATACAGAAGCAATTAACCTATTAAAAATTCCAGTACTGCCCATCAGCTATGGTGATGCCTCACCGTTGTTAAAAGATATGGCAGGTCCTGTGGCCCCTAGAGAATGGGCGGGTGCTTTACCTTTTACCTATCATATTGGCCCAAGTAAATCAAGTGTTCACTTAAAGGTTCTTTTTGATTGGAAAATCAGACCGGCCTTAGATGTTATTGCAACGATTAAGGGCTCAGTATATCCAGATCAGTGGGTCATTAGAGGAAACCACCATGATGGATGGGTGAATGGTGCTTCTGATCCAATAAGTGGGATGGCTTCTGAATTGGAAGAGGCGATAGCCATCGGTGGTTTATTAAAACAAGGCTGGCGTCCAAAAAGAACCTTGGTGTATTGCGCTTGGGATGGGGAAGAACCAGGTCTACTGGGTTCCACAGAGTGGGCTGAAACTCACGCAGCAGAGTTACAATCAAAGGCAGTGGCGTATATTAATTCAGATGGAAATGGTCGTGGGTTTATGGGCGCAGAGGGCTCTCATGCTTTTGCACCCTTGATTACAGAAATTAGTAAAGAGGTGATCGATCCTCAAACAGGGGTTTCTGTTTTTGAAAGAGCAAAAGCAAGAAGAGCCACCAGCGCTGTTTCAAGTAAAGCAAAAAAAGAAGCCTTTGAATCAAGCGCATATCCACTTGGTGCGCTTGGTGCTGGTTCTGACTATTCTTCTTTTATTCAACATTTGGGTGTGCCATCATTAAATATTGGCTTTGGCGGAGAAAATAGCGGTGGAGAATACCATTCTATTTATGATTCTTATGACAACTATATAAGGTTTAAAGATCCTGGTTTTGAATATGGCGTAGCCCTTGCTAAAACAACGGGTCGCGTTGCACTGCGTCTAGCAGAAGCTGATGTATTACCATTTGATTTTAGAAATTTACAGGCTACCATCAAAGGGTACATCACGGAATTAATTTCTAATGTGGATCAAATGAGAGAAAAAGCAAAAATTGAAAATGAGCTTATTGCAAAGAAAGCCTATTTGATTGCGGCAGATCCAACAGAGGGCTTAAAAACACCTACTGCAGAAACAGAAGTTCCATTTATTGATTTCTCTTTAATCTTAAACGCGTTATCCAATTTAGAAAAAGCTGCTGCACATTTAGAACAAGCAAAAGCAAGCGCGGATCTGAATAAAATAAACAATTTAAATGCTAAAATATTTGCAGCAGAACAACAGCTTCTGAGTACGAATGGCCTTCCTCGCCGACCTTGGTTTAAGCATACTATTTATGCGCCAGGATTTTATACAGGCTATGGCGTTAAGACAATTCCAGGTGTGAGAGAAGCCCTTGAACAAAAAAATTGGTCGGAAGCCAAAGAACAAATAAATCAAGTGGCTGCTGCCATCGAAAAACTTTCTATTTATTTAGATGCGCTTTAGCATGTAAATTTGCCTATGCCTTTTCAATTAGAATCCACCTATACCCCGTCGGGCGATCAACCATCAGCCATTCAACAACTCACCGACGGGGTTTTTGAGGGGGATCGTTTTCAAACCTTATTGGGGGTTACTGGAAGTGGTAAAACATTTACCATTGCAAACCTCATACAAAACATACAGCGACCTACCTTGGTGCTTACCCATAATAAAACATTGGTGGCCCAATTGTATGGAGAATTTAAATCATTCTTCCCCAATAATGCAGTGGGCTATTTTGTTTCTTATTATGACTATTATCAACCCGAAGCGTATTTACCTACTTCTGGTGTTTATATTGAAAAAGATTTAAGCATCAACGAAGAATTGGATAAATTAAGACTTCAAGCCACCGCACAATTATTAAGCGGCCGAAGAGACATCATCATTGTGGCCAGTGTAAGTTGTATTTATGGAATGGGAAATCCCACAGAATATGAAAAAGGAATTATTAGGATTCATAAAGGCATGGTGGTTTCCAGACAAGCATTTTTACACGCGCTGGTAAATAGTTTGTACCATCGAACAGTAACAGAATTTGATAGAGGATCCTTTAGAGTCAATGGGGATACAGTGGACATTCAATTGCCTTATGTAGATTATGGTTACCGCATTACCTTTTTTGGCGATGAAATTGAATCCATAGAAAGTTTAGAAATAGAAAGCGGTAAAAGAATAGAGGAAATGGAAAATGCTGCTATTTTTCCTGCTAATTTATATTTAGCGCCTAAAGAATTAGTGCAAGAAATTATTGCAGAAATTCAGGATGAAATGCTTGCGCAAGTGGAATACTTTAAAAGTACGGGAAAACAATTAGAAGCACAAAGATTAAAAGAAAGAGTAGAATATGATATTGAGATGATACGCGAATTGGGCTATTGCACAGGTATTGAAAACTATTCTCGATTTTTTGATAGAAGAGTGCCCGGTACTCGACCTTTTTGTTTATTAGATTATTTCCCCAAAGATTTTATATGTGTGGTAGATGAGAGCCATGTCACCATTCCACAAATCTCAGGAATGTATGGTGGAGATAGAAGTAGAAAAATGAATTTAGTGGAATATGGTTTTAGGTTACCTAGTGCGATGGACAACCGCCCATTAAATTTTAATGAATTTGAAAATATGATTGGACAATCTATTTTTGTGAGTGCAACACCTGGAGAATATGAATTAGAAAAAACAGGAGGCTTAATAATAGAGCAAGTGGTAAGACCTACAGGATTACTTGATCCACCCATTGAAGTAAGGCCCACTAAAAATCAAATTGATGATTTATTGGAAGAGATAGCCATGCAGGTAGAAAAAGGAGATCGCGTATTAGTAACGACCCTTACCAAAAAAATGGCAGAAGAAATGGATCGATATTTAACGCGTATTCAAATCAAATCAAAATACATTCATAGTGACATAGATGCACTAGAAAGAGTAGAAATATTAAGAGAATTAAGATTGGGCATTATAGATGTTTTAGTAGGTGTAAACTTATTAAGAGAGGGGCTGGATTTACCAGAGGTCTCCTTGGTGGTGGTATTGGATGCGGACAAAGAAGGCTTTTTAAGAAATGAAAAATCTTTAACACAAACTTCTGGAAGGGCAGCAAGAAATGTAAATGGACGTGTCATCTTTTATGCAGACAAGACCACCCAAAGCATGCAACGCACCATTGACGAGACCAATAGAAGAAGAGACAAACAAATTAAATACAACGAGGAGCACCATATTACCCCCACCACCATTGTTAAGAGCATACAACAAGTGATGGCGCAGTCTGCAGTATTAGAAATTAAGGGCTATACTCTCAACAACATCAACGTTCGAACCACAGACAACATGTTCATGGTAGCAGAAAGCGAAAATTCTTATACCACCATCCCTCAAATAGAAAAAGCCATTGCCCAAACTAAAAAACAAATGGATAAATTTGCCAAAGCATTAGACTTTATGGAAGCAGCCAAATTAAGAGATGAAATGTTTAGATTAGAAACGCAGCTTGTAAAAATGAAAAACGCCTAATGTCAACAATCATTGAATCTATTTATACAGGCTTAGTTCAAACCACTTGGTTAGAAGCCATTGCCGTAATTTCTGGTATTGTTTCCGTATGGTACAGTAGAAAAGAAAATATATTGGTTTATCCTACTGGCCTTTTAAACACTACCATTTATATTTATTTAAGTACTAAGGGGCATTTATTAGGGGAGGCGAGTGTAAACATCTATTATACCATCATGAGTTTGTATGGTTGGTATTTGTGGACAAGAATAGATCCACACAAACAAACCCTTATTTTAAAAATAACTAAAAGCAACTCAAAAGATTGGCGCCATCAAGTTTTATTTTTTTTAGGCTTTTATTTCGTCATTTATTTTTCCTTGGTTTTATTGAAAAAAGAATTTGCCCCAGAGGCCATTCCATGGGCAGATGCCTTGGCCAGTGCTTCTGCCTATACCGGCATGTGGTTGATGGCTAAGAAAAAATTAGAAAGTTGGATTTGGTGGATCGTAACTAATATTGCTTCTATACCATTGTATTTTATAAAAGGATATGCATTTACAAGCGTTCAATTTATTATTTTATTAATTTTAGCCATTGCAGGTTGGAAATCTTGGAGCGATAAAATTAAACAAGGGCAAGATGCTTAAAATTAAAAAAATAGTAGTATTAGGTCCAGAATCTACAGGAAAATCAACTCTCTGCGAAGCTTTGGCCAAGCATTATGATGCAGTTGACTGTAAAGAATATGCCAGAGAATATTTACACCAAAACGGTACAAAATATAATTTTGAAAACTTATTAACCATTGCCAAGGGGCAATTAAGATTAGAAGAGCAGGCCATTGAAAAAGCGACTCAGTTGCTACCAGAAAAAGGGGAAAATAAAATATTTATTGACACCGACATGTATGTGATGAAGGTTTGGTCTGAATATGTTTTTAACAATTGTCATCCCTTTATTTTAGAGCAAATTAACAAGAGGCAATATGATTTTTATTTACTCTGTAATTTAGACCTGCCCTGGGCACCAGATGAAATGCGAGAGTATCCTGATGAAAAACCAAGACAAGAATTGTATTCAATTTATAAAGATATTTTAATTAATCAAACAACGCCTTGGGGAATCGTTACGGGTAAAGCAGAAGAAAGAACAAAAAATGCTATTCAGCTGATGGATCAATTTTTTGGATAAAAATTAAGATCTTATCTTTTTAATAAGGCAACTATATCTTCGTCTGTCTCAAGATTGTCCATCTCTCTAAGAATTTGAGGATAACGCCAAGCCACCCGCTTCGTCAACGGGTTAGCCGTGAATTTCTTTGGATTAGGAAAACCAGCCACAATCATTGCTGCTTCTTCCCTAGTTAATTTTTTAGCAGATTTATGAAAATAATGTTGGGCTGCAGCTTCAATCCCAAAACAACCAGGGCCGGTTTCAATCACGTTTAAATACACTTCCAAAATTCTTTGCTTACCCCAAACACATTCAATTAAAAATGTAAAATAAATTTCTGGTAGCTTTCGAATGTATTTGTCATAATGACCGCCCTGCCATAAAAAAACATTTTTTGCTGTTTGCTGGCTAATGGTACTAGCACCCCCACCCAAGGGAATCTTAGATTTTTTATTTTTCTTTTTAGGATGCAAGCTTTTTTCAATGGCATCCCAATCGAAACCCATATGGTCTGTAAAAGTTTGATCCTCACTAGCAATTGCTGCCAATTTTATATTGTAGGACAAGTTCTCCCAGCGGACATAATCTCTTTTTAATCCCAAACCAAAAGCATTGGTAATTTGTGTAATGGTGACAGGCGGCTCTATAAACTTGGTGATCAAAACATAGCTCAAGGAACTAAAAAATAAATATAAAACTACGCGTCGTATTTTTTTTAGCACGAATAAAAATTTATAAAGTTTCTACTGAAAATCTTTTTCCAATGGGTCTGTAATTGGGATGTGTTCTATGTAATAAGACACCGCTAGCCCAGGCCAAAACACCACCCAATAGCTTTGGAATATTGTCACTAGCAAAAAGAGGGTCTTTATTAGAGAAAGAATTAATGGCATTCAAGCCCAAATAACCAATACCCCCAGTTATTAAAAAGGCACCATTTGTAAATACGCTATTGTAATGACCTCTTTCAATCGGAAAAGCAATGATCTCACTAATCTGTACCGCAAGTTTTCCTAACTTTAAAGTATCCTGTCCATAAGTGCCATACACAGAGACAGTAGACTGAAGCGCAAATTGATTGATTTGAACAGAATCATTTCTTATCCAATCGATATAGCCTGTCAACCATTGTTGGTTGCTAAATTCAAAACTGATATAATCTCCAACGGTATAAGAATGCACTACAATACCCTTTTCTTTCAACAATAAAATCTGACCACCCTTAGCACCCCCCTGCGCTATGCCTATAGCTAGAAAGTTAATCAATAATAAAAAGGTAAAGTATATTTTTTTATTCACTTAAGCAATTTACGATTTTAACTTTATATAATAGGTTTCATTTTACAAGGCAAGATTCATTCTTTAATGATAATTTAAAGCTCCATAAAATAGCACCGCACTAAAGATCAATACAATAATTCCAGAAATACGATTGATCACCACCATGTTACTTAAGGTTAACCGAGATCGAACCTTGTCTGCTAGCATCACTTTGGCTAAATCGGAAAGCAAAACAAACAATAAGCAGCTTCCAAAAACAATTAATTTATAATGAAGGGAATCATTGGTCTCATTTGCGCTAGCACTGATGGCTGCGGTCCAAGCAAACCAAAATAAAAATACATTTGGATTCAAGGTATTCATAAAAAAACCAGAAGCAAAAATGCCAATCAGATCTCTTTTTCTCAAAGTTTTATCTTTGTCCTCGTCACCTTGTTCAAAATTTATTTTTTTAAAAAACAGGGTATACAAACCCATTATCAACAAAAAGCCAGCACCGATCATTGCAATCATAGCTTTATGGTTGAGGGCCATGGCAAACAAGCCAGTGAATAAATTACAAATTGTTAAAAGTCCAATGTCGCTAACAGATACGCCTGCAACAAAGAGATAACCAGCTTTTCTACCATTGGTTAAGCTTTGTTTTAAAATTGCAAAAATAACTGGACCAATAGATATACTTAAAATTAAGCCAAGCAAGAGTCCTTTGAGTAATGGTTCAATCATCTTAATGCTTTGAGATGAATAGTTTCCAATCTTCTAACATCGAACCCTTTAATACCCTTGGAAATTTATGTTGACCTCCGATTTTCCCCTTGCTTTTTAGAAAACTCATAAATGCTTCTTCTTTTAAAACTGTAATTCTTATTTCTTTTAGTGCAGATCTTCTTTCCACGGCATAATCATCATTCAATGCTATTAAGTTTTCATCAATTTTGTTCGCTAATAAATTTTCATCGAGGTTTTGATCACAGGCGACATACCAATGATGTGCAAAAAAACTTCCCGAAGGCTCGCCTGTTACACAATATTCGGGAATAGATAAATTTAATTCTTCACTCACCAATTGTATAGCTTTGTTCATGTTGTCCACACTTAAATGTTCCCCTACTAAACTTAAAAAATGTTTGGTACGCCCAGTGATAATTATTTCCGCATTGGCCTTGTCAATAAATTTAACCGTATCGCCAATCAAATAACGCCAAGCCCCAGCAGGCGTACTAATCAATACAGCATAGTCTTTACCCTCTTCTACTTCATGAATTAAAAAGGTTTCAGGATTTTCAATCATTTCGCCATTGGCATCAAAATTAATATCATCGAAGGGAACAAATTCAAAAAAAATATGTTGACTAAAAGAAAGCTTCATTCCTTTGGCACCCTGCTTGTCCTGCCAAGCTAAAAAACCTTCACTTGCTAAATAGGTTTCTACATAGGTGATGGGCTTTCCTAATAATTTTTCAAATCCATGTTTGTAAGGCTCAAAACTTACGCCTCCATGCACAAAAAAAGCAAGGTTGGGCCAGATCTCATGAATGTTATTTAATTGGTATTTTTTAATCACCATTTCAATACACATTTGAATCCAAGCAGGCACGCCTACAATGAATCCAATATCCCAGTTGGGCGCTTTTTCTACAATTTCAATTAATTTTTTATTCCAGTCTCTTTCTTTAGCAATTTTTTTTCCTGGTTTATAAAAAGGCTGAAACCAAAATGGGGCTTTTTTTGCACTAATCCCACTTAGGTCACCGGCATAATAGCCAGGTCCCTTTTGTAAATCGGTACTACCGCCTAGGGTCAACCAACCCTTTCCTATAGAAGCTAGTGGCACTTCTTGGTAATTAAACAAACTAATCAATTGTTTAATCATAATAATTTTGTTGCCTCTTAATAAGTCATTGGTAATAGGAATGTACTTGCTTGCCGCTTCGCTGGTACCACTACTTAGGGCAAAATATTTTATATTACCAGGCCAGCAAATATCTGATTTACCCTCCAAGGTCAAATGCCACCAATCTTTATAAATTTTATTATAATTGTAAGTAGGTACGTTATTTTTAAAAACTGTAGCAGGCTGCTTGCTAAGTAAGATCTCATTAAAATGAAAAGCCTGCCCAAAGGAGGTATACTTAGCGCGACGCAATAATTTCTTAAGTACACGCAATTGAGCTCTTTTAGGGCTTCTTGGGGGAATTCCTAAAGCTTTTTGAATGCTTTTTGGTAAGTTAATCTCAAAAAGGGACATCTACAGAATCGGGTTTAATTTTAAAGATTATCTACAAAAATAGGAATGTTATTCGAGCAAACGAACCTACTTTTGCCTTATGATTAAAAATACATTATTAACCGCTGTAGAAGCGGGTGGCCAAGTATTAAAACAGTTTTTTAACGGTTCTTTTACAATTGCTAGCAAGGGTTCTCTGAATGACTTGGTAACCGAGGCAGACCACGCTTCTGAAAAGGCAATATTCAAAGTAATTCAAGACGCTTTTCCTAGTCATTTCATTTTAAGTGAAGAAACAGGAGAAATCAAACAAGATTCTAACATTAAATGGATCATTGATCCCATTGATGGTACCATTAATTTTGCCAATGGAATTCCCATTTGTTGTGTAAGTATTGGGGTAGAAGAAAATGGCATCATGATTCTAGGGGCAGTCTACAATCCAATGATGAACGAAATGTTTATCGCAGAACGCGGAAAGGGCGCCACCTTGAATGGAAATACGATTACAATAAGTCAAAAAGATAATTTATTAAGCAGTTGTTTGGTAACAGGTTTTCCTTATCAATATTTAGATTCAGAAAATGGGCCCTTACAAATTTTTGAAAAACTAATTCGCAAAGCCATTCCGGTTCGAAGATTAGGAAGTGCAGCCATTGATTTGTGTTGGACTGCCGCTGGAAGATTTGATGGCTTTTATGAACATAAATTACAAGCCTGGGATAGCGCAGCAGGATTTTTAATGGTAGAAGAAGCAGGCGGAAAAGTAACTGACTTAAGCGGTAATCCCTACAGCCCATACCAGCCCGGTATTATAGCGACTAATGGAAAAATTCATGATCAATTATTACACGTCATTAAAGGCGGAAACCTATAAAATATTTTATGTCAACAGAAAGAACCGAAATAGATAAATTAGGTGAGTTTGGTTTGATAGATCATCTTACAGAAAATTTTGAAATACAGAATGCTTCTACCATTTTGTCTATAGGAGATGATGCGGCTGTGATAGATCATTTTGGAAAACAAACAGTGATTACCACCGATTTATTAATTGAAGGCGTGCATTTTGATTTAATGTATACACCCCTGAAACACTTGGGTTATAAATCTGTAGTCGTTAACCTTAGCGATATTTATGCAATGAATGCAACACCCACTCATATAACGATGAGCATTGCATTTAGCAATCGTTTTAGCTTAGAAGCATTAGAAGAATTTTATGAAGGCGTCAATATTGCTTGTGAAAAATATGAAGTGGACTTAATTGGAGGCGATACTTCTACTTCACAAAAAGGATTGATTGTTTCAGTAACTGCCTTAGGCGAAGTAGCACCGGATAAATACATCAAACGCAGTAGCGCCGAATCAGGTGACCTTATCTGCGTTTCAGGCGATTTGGGGGCCGCTTTTTTAGGATTAACACTCATGGAGCGGGAGAAACAAATATTTGTAGAGAATCCGCAAATACAACCCAATTTAGAAAATGAAGACTATATCGTAGGAAGATTGTTAAAACCAGAAGCCAGAAAAGACATTTTAGAAATATTAGAAAAGCAAAACATAGTACCTACATCCATGATGGACATCAGTGATGGTTTAAGTAGCGAAGTATTGCATTTATGCAAACAAAGCAATTTGGGTTGTAGAATTTATGAAGAAAAAATTCCGATTCACGAATCAAGTCGCGCCGCAGCTTTTAAATTTGGATTGGATCCAACAGTTTGTGCATTGAATGGTGGTGAAGATTACGAATTAATATTTACTATGAAGCAATCCGATTATGATAAAATTACTTTACAAGAAGAAATAAGTGTGATTGGTTATATGTGCGATAAAGAAGAAGGCGCTAAATTAATTACCAAGGGTAAAAATTTATTTGACATCACGGCACAGGGTTGGAATGCTTTTGGAAAATAGCAATCGTTTTATTTAAGCTAAGATCATTTTAATGATGGATAGGTCGGCGCCTAAGCAGAGCAGGTCTGCTTTTCCACCCATTTCAATGGAGCCTAAAATACCTTTCTGGTTCATTACTTTTGCGGGATATAAGCTACACATTCTAATGGCTTCTGCTAAATCAATACCCACTTTATTTACTAAATTAGTTACCGATTTTAATTGTGTCAATGCGGAGCCGCTTAAGACCCCCTTGCTTTCATATTTGTCTCCCACCAACTGATGTTGATAAAGTCCTGTATTTGTGCTAGCTACTGCATCGGTAATACAAAACAATCTATCACCCATTATTTTTTTTGCAATTTTAATAGCTGCAAAATCGACATGGTAACCATCCGCTACCAAGCTACACATCGCGCTTGGATGATTAAACAAAGCGCCCACCATACCAGGCGCTCGGTGTTGCAATCCGCTCATGGCATTGTACAAATGGGTGGCTACTTTAATTCCATTGTCTAAAAAAGAACTAGCCAATGTATAGGTAGCATCTGTATGTCCTGCAGAGATAACAATATTATTTTTTTGTATTAGATTGATAATATTTTGGTCTACTATTTCAGGGGCAATGGTAATCATGCCAATATTGCCTTCACCGTATTGTATAATTTCTTCCACTTCATCATAAGTAGGTGCATGAATGATTTCGGCCTGATGCGCTCCTTTTTTGCTTACATTAATCCAAGGACCTTCAATATGGAGACCCATACAACCCTTGCCGCTATTGGCTTTATAAGCTTTAACTGCATCAATGGCTTTTAAAATAATTTCATGGCTTTGTGAAGCAATGGTAGGTTGGAAATAAGCGGCACCGCCTGCTACACAATAATGATATATTTTTTCAATGGTATCCGCCTCGGGAAATTCAGACAATAATTTATTTTCTGCACCATAAATTTGAAGATCAATCAATGCCGGTACAACAAAGGGCATGGCATTACTAGGCGCATAACCTTCTTGAGCAATACTTATTATTTTTCCATTTTCAAACGTAATAAGCATCTCCGAAAGCCAATGCGAGCCTGTAAATAATTTTGCTGCCGATAAACTAGTGATCATAAAATTTGCTACTTAGGTATAATTATTGAATATGAAAAAAATCGGCATCTTTCCAAAATGGAAATTGAGTACGCGCGTTGGTGATTTCTTCTTTTTGTAAAGTAATGGTGAAGATATCTTCTTCGTAAGCACAGTGGTAGAGCACTTCTCCAAGGGGGCCAACAATTAAAGAATCACCGCTGTGTGCGCTGTTGTTTCCATCCAAACCAACCCGGTTTAAGCCAATGGTCATACATTGATTTTCGATGGCCCTTGCGGTGAGTAGTGTTTTCCATGCATGGTTTCTTTTTTCGGGCCAATTAGCTACATACAAAAGCAAATCATATTCCTCGCCTTGTTGACGCGCCCAAACAGGAAAACGCAAATCATAACAAATCTGTAAATTTATTTTCCATCCCTTCACACTAGCAATTAATCTTTTATTGCCTGCACTGTAATGCTGATCTTCTCCAGCAAATGCAAATAAATGTCTTTTATCATAATAGCCCAATTCACCATTCGGCAGCATCCATATCAATCGGTTGTAATATTTTTCTTCTTCTTTAATCATCAATGAACCTGTAAGGATAATTTTTTTTTCAGCTGATATTCTTCGCATCCAGTCAACGCTAGGCCCATCCATGGTTTCAGCAAATTTTTCGGGCTGCATGCTAAAGCCAGTACTAAACATTTCAGGCAGCACAATTATTTCTGTATACTCCTCAATACCCATAATTTTTTTTGCCAACATAGCTAAGTTGGCTTCTTTATCTTCCCAAAATAAAGCAGTTTGTATAAGTGAAAAACTAAGGGTGGAAACTGGCATGCTTATAGCTTATTTATTAAAGGTACAATATTCAAATAAAAAACTTATTTCTTGTTTAGTGCTTGTAATATAGGCATGATGAGTGCCGATTCAAAGCCTCTTTGATTTAAAAAAGAATTGGTTTTTGCCATTCTACTCAAGCCTCTTTCCCCTTTTAGGGAATTCCACTTTTTGGTTGCCAAGCTTAGTAAGGTTTTTTTATAATCAAGCTCATCAATGCTTTGGAGCGCCTTTTTAATATTAATAGGACTCACTCTTTTTTGTTGCAATGCGAACTTAATCTTTTGTTTTCCCCAAGCCTTTATTCTAAAATGACCCCCTGCAAAACTTTCGGCAAAGCGCGCCTCATTTAAAAAATTATCCGTGATTAAATCGGAGATGATTTCCTCCACTTCGTCCTTGGTCATGCCCAATGCATACAGCTTGTCTCGGACCTCTTGTTGTGCCCTTTCTTGATAAGCACAAAAATGCCGGATCCTTTGTATAGCCTGCTCTTTACCTACTCTAATTTTTTGCATTTTTATCGATAAGAATGTCAATAAGAA
>Ga0114960_10001193_pt1 | contig 20922 bp, 39 predicted proteins | sample C_130625_MF_Meta_FD_92637 | JGI IMG/M metagenome (GOLD analysis project Ga0114960, IMG submission 92637) | Freshwater microbial communities from Lake Croche, Canada to study carbon cycling - C_130625_MF_MetaG | ecosystem: Environmental > Aquatic > Freshwater > Lake | place: Lake Croche, Canada... | reverse complement strand
TTGAACCATATAGATGATTATGATGCTACTTATACAGTAACTGGAGTTGCCGAATATGAAAGTCCTGCAAATTCGAATGGATTTACTCCGGTGTCTATTATGGATCTTGGACATGTTCTTGAAGGTGGAATTAGTGATATTCCATGGAACGATATACTTTCTGTTGCTCCTGGGCCATATCCACCAGATACAATTTATTTTGTAACTCCTACTGCTTCCCAAGGTGGTCAAGGTGCTATTATTCGAGTGATAATAGCAGACAATGGTTGGGTAGGTAAAGTTTCAATGGATACATCAGCATACCCGGAATGTAAAACCGGTTTTGGATATGCTGATGGCGATACTTGGACTGTTTCTGGTGCTTTACTTGGCCAAATTGAAGAACCTTACATTGATTTAACCGGTAGTTTAAGTAGTGCTATTCAGGTTCCTTGCCTTACTGCATTTTACCAACAAACTTCAACCGATCCGATTTACAACACTACAACTGCATTTGTTGTTGAATTAAGTCCTTATGATTATACTCCAGTAAACAATCAATTTAGTGGTTATCAACAATTAGAAATAATTGGTCATCCATGGGATTCGGCAAAAATATTATGGATTATTGGTACTACCCAAGATGTAAATGGTGATGTCTTTTTTAATTTGTACTGTGAAAAATTAGATGTTACAAAAGATTGGCCAGATAATTTCATCGGCACTGTTTTCTGTGTTGCTAAATTAAATATTAGTCAGCCGTCTACACCTCAATTAGAATTTCAATATGAATATCAATGGGGTCCAAATAATATCATCTATTTAGGATTATCAAAACCAAACATATAATTAAACATGAAACAAATTTGTATATTATGCGAAGATTCAAAAGTTGAACTCGCTAGAAAAAATATAGAAGTTGGATTAGGTAAACCAGCTAACTCAACACCAACAAATTCGGTAGTAGGTCCTTTCGCTAGACCTACTTCTCAATTCTTAGGTGTGCCTCTATCTGAAACCGGATCATCTCCTGCAACACATTGGTTTTGTTTTATGAATTGTACTGATGAAGCTTATGATAAATTTGTATCAATTCAAGAACATTCTATTATCGAAGATTCTTCACCTAAAGATTTTTTAACTAAGTATAACTTACAACGAGTAAGATGAAATCAAATCATACAATAGTAAAGGCATTCTTAGATGATGATACGAGAAATCAAATCATCGAATATGTTGATACTATTGACGAAATCATTCAATTAGAAGACCATCATTTAAAGCATTTAATAAGTAAGATAAACGGTAATTCTTATATGTACGATATTTCTAAGACGGAAATGACCGGCAAATTAACGGCATTTCAATCTGGCGGACATGTAATGAGTAATGAATTACCTCAAGGTTTTCATGATTTAATTGCTAAGATTTCTACTTTAATGGATATTCCTACGGACCAAACCTTCTTACAAATAGTTCATATGGACAAAGGCGGAATTATAGGAAAACATTATGATGCATCTTTCGATGGATTGATAAATTACAAATGCAATGTCAGCGTTCTATCTGAAAATTACGATTTTTGTATTAATGACGAAATTGTAAACGTCGATCAATCTGATATGTATTGCTTTGAAGCTTCACTATATAAGCATTGGACTTTAAAACCTTATACTTCTAGAAGGATTTTATTAAGTTTTGGGTTTCTTATTCCTTATAAAACCTTAGGTAGATCTGTCGAAGATCCACGAGTAAGACTAAGTAAAAGAATTCAAAAATACTTTCAATTGTAAATTTTAATTAGAATTCTATCATATAATATTAATACTTAAACCCAAGAATATGCAATTAACAACAGAATTTCAATCTATTAGAGATTGGGCTGCCAATAAAGGCATATATGAGAAAGGCGATCCTTTAACTCAATATGCAAAATTAATGGAAGAAGTAGGAGAATTGGCAAAATCTTTACTAAGTAAAGACGAAGCAGAATTTCAAGATGCAATTGGTGATTGTACAGTAGTACTTACTAATTTAGCAAAATTAAAAGGTTATAATATTGAAGATTGTGTTAACGGATCATATCAAGTTATAGCAAAAAGAAAAGGTAAGATGATTAACGGAACATTCGTTAAAGAATCTGATCTACCTAAGACTTCTGAACAGATTTACGAAGATGCCAAAAATAATGGAACTGCTATCGATGCAGTAGAATTAGCATCTACGATTTTACGTGAAGAAATAGAAAAACAATTACAAAATGAGTAAAAGAGACAATATAATTAAATGGACAGTAATATCCATATTTGTTGGCCTATATTTAATGGTTAGCGCAATATCTACCATTCACGTTATTGACTTCTTTAGATTATCCAATCCAGAATGGCTAGCTATCACATTAGCTATTGCCTTTGAAGTCGGTGCAGCTGCATCTCTTGCAGCTATTATTATCTTAGACAAAACCAGTAAAGGTTTAGTTTGGATGTTGTTTATTATCATAACTTTAATGCAAATGATGGGTAATATGTATTTTGCATATACTCACCTTAGTGATTATAAAAATTGGTCAGAACTTTTTGGATTAATCGAAGAAGAACCAATATTTCAAAAGAGAATCCTTTCTATCGTTTCTGGTGCTATTTTGCCTATTGTTGCTTTAGGATTTATAAAATCTCTTGTAGATTATATTCGACCTTCTACGGTAGAAGAAATCAAAGAGGAATACGAAACTAAAAAGGCTATTGAAGATGAAATCGCTAGAGAAGCCATTGAGGAATTTATACCTACTAACGAAGAAGATTTAAAGGAAATAGAAAAAATCAAAACTGAAATAGCAAAAATTGAATCTAACGATGAGATTTCTGACAAAGAAAAATCTCGTAAAACCGAACAAAAGATTGCAAAGGCAATAGCTAAGAATCCAGAACTCAAAAAACAGATAGAAGAGAAGATCCGAGAAATCGATGAGGAAGATACATATACTAAAATAGAAACTAACGAAGAGGTAGAAACTCCTCCAGTTCGTAGTTTTGGAGGTATGTAAAAATGTCAGATAACTCATTAACTTCATCAATAGACGGCGTAGTTGCCGGTCGTTTTTCTCAAGCAACTCTTGATTTACAATCAGGATTTTGTTGCACTGATGTAGATAAACGAAAAATTATCCGTTGGGTAGGATGTAAGCCTAGTGTTTTTCGTTCACAACAAACGTTATTTACTGCCGATGATTTGGCTATGTGTAGTTGGTTTCAAGAAGTAGGTACATACAATTTTGTAACTGTTTTATTAGATTCTGGACAAGATGCAATGGTAAACATAAACTCTAAATATGTTTTTGTTAAAAATGCATGGCCATCTAATGCGTTAGAATCCGAAAAGAACGTCGAGATAAAAATGATGCAACAACCAGGATTAATTGGAATGTATATTCCTTTTAATATAGGTGCAACTGCTGCAACAAATTCTACTGTATATAAAGACATATTTCATATTAACTCTGAAGATGTTTTAACTCCACAAGTAAAAATAAACAATGTATCTCCATACACAGTTTCTGTGTCTATGTTATACGCAAACTAAATAATTCACAATGTCAATTAAAACAAGAACACAATTAGTCGCACAAACTGCCACTGGTCAACCAGCAACTGCATCTAAGTTTGAAGATATGATAGATTCTGCATATAATAAAGCAGAAGATTCAATATTAGCAGGTCCATTAGGTATGACTGGAACTGTAGGTCTTTGGATTTCTGCTACTGCACCTACTGCATATAATTCAGCTGGAGTTACTGGTCAAGTAGCATTTATTATTGTTGCTCCAGGAGCATCTCCAGGAGGAACTTCTTATATGTTTTCACATACAGGTACACAATGGGTTAGGTCTTTTATAGAAACAATTTTCTAATATTTACATATAATTTTTAAAAACAACACCATGTCAGAAAACAGAACATCCGTTCAAAATGTCGGAGAAGCAATCTCCGTACTTATTCAAGTTGCTCAATTAGCACAAAAAAGTGGAATTCTTTCTTTAGAAGACGCAGTAATTATCAAATCTTCTATTGATTTTTTAGAATCGCTTAACCAGCCTCAACATGAAGGTCCTGTTGGTCCGTTCGAAGCTAAAGCTGAAGAGGTTGAAGGTCCTCAGCCTACTAAATAAGAAGTAAAAAAATTACCATTGCTATGGTTAAGCTCTACAAGGAAGGGGAAGACATAAGTACTCCCCTTCAAATTGGAGATATTATTGAAATTGAAAATGGCATCTTTGTCAAAATCAAAACAGTAATAAAAGAAACCGAAGAAACTTTCGTCGGAATCAAAAAAAATAACACCTTAATTAAAGGTGAAGTAATTCAAAATGGCCAATCCTATCGACAAGAATCCTGTAAAGGAAAAAGAAACCATCGATTATACTCATAATCAAGATAAAGACTTAGAAAAAATTCGTTACTATCAAGGTACATGGAAGAATTTTTTCGCATATTGGAAAAAAAGAGGAGTTGAACAAGATCCATATAAAGGAACTATTTTGAAATATCCTCAAGAACAACCAAAGCAAAAAGACGAACTTCCAATTCAAGATTTTAAAACCTACGATAAAGCTAAAATGAATTCTAAATTGCACGAATCTTTTGATGAATTTGTTAATGAATCACACAACGATTCAGTTGCATTAGTTTTATCAAAAGATCAGGATTTCGATGATGTTAAAAGGTTATTGTCAACTGATAAAAAGGCAAAAGATTTAAACTTTGACCATTGGTCTCATAGTCAGCCTTTAGGTTCAAATCGAGGACATTTAATTACGATGTTCTTTTATAATACTAAAGATGAAGTTAAAGATTTTATCGAAAGAAATAACATCAAAATAGCAAATAAATTTGCATTTGGTTTAGATTAATTAAGAAACCGAAAAATGATTTAATCATATAATAAAAGTAAAACACTTATATTATGATTAAATCATTTGACGTCTCTCCTACTTTAAATGGAACAATACAATATTTTATCGATCGTCTAGACTTAGATGAAGATGATAAAAAGCTGTTTCACGCTATATTGGGTTTTACCTTCAACGAAGGTTTTATTCAAGGAACGGAATCTATTCTAACACCAGAAGAGATTCCTGGAGAAAAATAACAATAAATAATGGCACAAAACAAAAAGCGCAAATCACAAAAAGCGCAACCTCCTAGGCCTAAAGCGCCTAACTCACCAGTTGAAGCTTTACCACCATCTACTATTTCACTTTCTATTATTGTTAAGAATGAAGCTAAAGTAATTGAGCGTATGCTTGGTACAGTTTGGCCTATTCTTGATTATTATGTAGTTATTGATACAGGATCTACCGATGGTACACAAGACATCATTAGAAAATTCTTTGACGAGAAAGGAATTCCAGGAGAAGTAATCGATCATCCATGGAAGAATTTTGAAGATGCAAGAAATACTGCACTTAATGCAGTAAAAGGAAAGGCAGATTTTGGATTTTGGATAGATGCCGATGAGCAATTGATAATCGATCCTAGATTTAATATACAATCATTTAAAGCTAATTTATCTCGTTTCGATGGTGCTAACTTAAAAGTATCTTATTCAGGTCAGAATTATTACAGAATGCAATTCTTTTCAACTAAGGCTAGTTGGAGATGGTATGGACCAGTTCATGAAGTATTAGTTTCTGACGACCATCAAAATGTAGGTGAAGCTGAAGGATTAGTTGCATTAGTAACACCAGATGGTAATTCTTGGACTTCTGAGACACAAACTCAGAAATACGAAGGACATGCTAAAATCTTATTAGATTATGTCGAAAATGACCCTAATAAAGATCCTCGATGGGTATTTTATCTAGCACAATCTTATAGAGATGCAAATACTGATGAAAATCGTAAAAAATCATTAGAGTGGTATGAAAAACGTGCTGCTATGACAAATGGATTCTGGGAAGAAAATTATTTCTCTGCGTTAATGGCAGCTTCGTTAAAAGGACAATTACAATATCCAATAGAAGATATTTTAGAATCATATAGAAAATGTGGTAAATTAAACATCTATCGAGCAGAGCATTTATTACCTCTTATTTTACATTATCATTCTCTAAAAGAATTTGATATTGCCTATATGTACTCTTCTCATGCAATGAAAGTAGCAGGTAAATTACCTATGCCACAATCTTCTTTGTTTATTGATAATTCGATTTATATGTGGAAAATATTTGATTTGCATACTCTTTCTTGTTGGTATTCTGGCAGAAGAGAAGAAGCAAAAACTACATTTACGAAATTATGGAAACAAATTCAAGCTGGTGGAATTGTACCAGAACATGAGATTGCAAGACTAACTGATAATAAGAAATACTTCGTATAATGCAATTAGAATTAAAAAGAAAAGAAGACCTTGCAGTTTCTTCTTGGATTAATGATCGACCAATATCTACTGATGATTGGGAAGTTTATGGTTATGATAAAGAGAAGGACTCTTTGATTATCTTATTAAAAGAACCTAATACTACGAATCAAATTCGAATAGAAATTAAAAAAGTTCACAAACCTCAACCAACAACACCAAAACCAAATGAAAACGATAAAGAAAATACAAAATAACGAAACTGAATATAAAAGAGTAGAAGACGTTCATGCAGACTATGCAGTTAAGAATCAAGGATGGTCTTTTTGCCCTAAATCCGAATGGAAATTAAATGTTAGAGATGCTGCTGCAATTGCAGTTGCTGAAGCAGAAGAAGCTAGAAAAATAGCTAAAAAAGAAGCTAAGTTAGCAGAAAAAGCCTAATAATTTTCAAGTGTCAGGTAGAGATATATAATTAGAATTAAATCTATCATAGACATGAAACTACTTAAATTTACAGATTTCGTTAAGAAATTAAACGAATCCATTAATGTACCTCTCAATGAGGGTGGTGCCTATGGTCATCTCGCACATCCTTTTGAGGATATCGGGTTGACCTTTTTGGATTTAGAAGAGATGCTACAAACAACAGTTAATGGAGCATTTGGTCCAGAAAACTTTGTACAAGAAAAATGCTTATCTCCGAATTCAATCATCCAATTGAAAGAAAATGGAAATAAAACTATAAAGGAAATAGTAGATAATAAAATATCTGATATGGCTTTGAGTTTTAATGAAGTTACCGATGAAGTTGAATATGCAGAAATATTAAATTGGGTAAAAAATGAAAGTTCTAATGAATGGTTAGAAATAGAATTAGAAGATGGTAATATCATTACTGTTACTCCTAATCATAGAATTTTTGTTCTTGGTAAAGGAGATGTTAAAGCCGAAAATTTATGTATCAATGATGAATTATTAACAGTCTTTTCATAGACTGTTTTTTCATGCACTTGGATATATAAAATAAAATTATATGAAAACCTGTCCTATTTGCAAAAAAGAGATTAAACAACTTAATCCTAAACATATTAAGAATTGTTTTAATGGTGATGTCGATTATAAAATTAAGTTCATTAATCATAATTTTCCATTAACATCGGACATTAATTATCTCACCGATTCATATGTTAATCGAGGAGATTCTTTACCTATTTTATGTAAATTAGTCGGAGGATTAGATTTGAAATCTATGGCATATGTTCTTAGGTATAATAACATAGAGGTTAGAACGATTAAAGAAACTCGAACTAGATCTGAATATAAAAATCGCATAGAATCTACTAATATCGAGAGATTTGGTGCTAAAAATCCTTTATCTAAAGGAACTCAGCCTTGGAAGAATAGAAACAAAACTGTACTTGATAGATATGGAGTTGAAAATGTTTGGCAGTGTATAGACGATTTCATTAAGGAATATGGCAAAAGATCTAAATATTCTAAATTAAATGAAAGAATTTCAGAAATTTTAAATTTATCAGGAATTCAATTTGAACAGGAATTTAGGATTAAATATGAATTAGACGATAAATTAAAATGGAAGTTTTTTGATTTTAGGATAGGAAAGATATTAATAGAAGTTAATGGCGATTATTGGCATGCAAATCCAACAAAATACGAAAAGAATGACATCTTTCATTTTCCTAAGATTGAATTAACTGCTAGAGACATTTGGGAAATTGATAAATATAAAAAACAAATAGCTGAATCTAATGGATATAAAGTAATCTATCTATGGGAATCAGATATAAATAAAATGAATAATGGAGAAATCTTACATTACATCAAAAATCAAATCGATTAAAAGAATTTCAGTAGAACAAGATTGTTACGATCTTACTATAGAAAATTTTTCTAGATATTTTGCCGATAATATTCTTGTACATAATACTGACGGTCAACAACTTTCTATCTCATGGAAGAATGGACAACTTATTTCGGCAAGAAATAAATCCCACCTTAAAAATCATGGAGAAAATGCTCTAAACTCTAAAACTATTGCCGAGCTTTTTGTAGGTAGAGGTGATATCGAAATTGCTTTTAATGCAGCAATGAAAGACCTTACTGCTTCTATTAGTTCATTATCAGAGAAAGACAAACTTAAATTCTTTAATGAAGGACAAAAATTTGCATCTGTAGAAATAATAACACCGGTAACACAAAACACTGTGCCTTATGGCCAAAATATGTTAGTGTTTCATGGAGTTGTTGAATATGATAATGATGGAAATGTTATTGGTGAAGACAAACAAGCCGGTAGGGACTTAGGTAAATTAATAGCCGAAGCAAATACTGCAGCACAAGAAACTTTCTTTGTAAGAGGTCCTCAAGATATTGCATATCAACCATTACCAAATACTAAAGCGAGAGCTTCATATTATGCTAAGAAATTATCACAAGTAATGTCTGATTCTAATTGTACACAAACTTCAACCATTGGAGATTATGCTTTAGGAATGGGTAGAAACGTTGTAATTAGAGAAGCTAAAGATGCTAAGGTTACATTGCCAGAAATTTCACTTGATGGATTGGCTAGAAGACTTGCAGATATCGATAAATCTTACTCAGTAGGACAAATCAAAAAGGACTTAGGAGATAATGCAAATTGGTTTATTGATTTAGAAAAGAAGAAGGCAAAAGCTTGGAAACGAGAAGTTTATGCTCCTCTTGAAAATATCTTCTTAGAAATAGGAACAGAAATGATGAAAAATATCACATCATTTTTATCTGCAAATCCTACCGAAGCTGCTATGACCATGAAAAAAGAAGTAGAGGCAGCAATATCGAAAATTAGAGTTGATGGCGACGAGAAAGATATCGAAAAACTAGAGCATGAACTTAGAAGAGTTACTGCTGCTGGTGGTTTGGAATCTATAGTACCTACTGAAGGAATTACTTTCTTATTTAAAGGTAAGCTCTACAAGTACACTGGCATTTTTATGGCAATTCATCAAATTCGTTCAATGGTAGCATATAAAAAATAATTAAAAAATAATTAAAAAATGAAACACATACCTACAATAGAAGAGTTTTTGAATGAATCTAACGAATTGAACGAATTAAAATCGTATCTAAATAAGAAATATCCTGGATTTAAGATGTATCCAGCTGAAACCGGAGAAATTAATGTAGGGTTTTTAAGAAAAGATAATGATTCAACATGGGATAACGTCATGACGTATTATTGGAATACCAATTATGATATAGATGAGTGTTCAGTGACTAAAATAAAAATATAATTTCAAATGAAAAATTTACCTACATACACTGAATTTTTAAACGAAAGCATTAAAAATATCAAAGGGAAACTTAATATCGAAAAAACTGATGCCATTCACATAATGGTAGGTGATGACGAAATAATGTTCTCTAAAGATTCTAGCACAATTGATCTATTTATTAAAGCTTTAGAAAATAAAAAAGTTACATCTAATCACGATGAATGGACTTCAATAGAATCAAATGATGGAGACATATTGATAAAAAGAGCTAAAGGTTCTGATTTAGTAACTATATCTAACGCTGATTCGGGAAAATCGGAATCAACATGGAATACTATCAAATTTGAAGCAAAATTAATTGATTCTATCGTAGATGCTATCAAAAAATAATTACAAATGAAAAATTTACCTACATACACTGAATTTTTAAACGAAAGTTTTTCATATCTTATTAATATCGAATACCGAGTTAGTAAGACTTGGTTTGACGATCCATTAGAGATTTTGAAAACTCAACTTCATTTTAATACATTACTAAGTTCATATGAAATAAAATCAACATCGTATGAAGGTAAAGATTTCGTTGCGGAAATAAAACTTATATCAAAAGTAGATAAAACTACTATGAGAAAATATTTAGATGGACATTCGACTACATCAGAAAAATACACAATCAAATAATGAAACACATACCTACATTTGAAGAATTCTTAAATGAAGGATTCCTTTCTATTCTTAAGGATGCTATTAAGAATAAAGACATGTATCATATATTCAAAGGTAATACATCTCATCAAAATCGTAAAAAGATAACATTTGACCAAGCTAAAAAATTAGTAGCTAAATCTCAGGATTTAGGTCTACAAGTAGATTTACATGGTAAATCTTCATGGGCATACAAAACTGGAGCAGATAAAACTGAATGGTGTTATGATGGTGGCGATAGTTACATTTACTATAAAGACGAATACGAACAATATATCAAATAATGAAACATATACCTACATACGAAGAGTTCATTAACGAAAGTGGAACTCCTGTCAATAAGGAATCTCTTAAAGCAGATATAGAATCTTCAATAAATAGTATGAAGACTTTAGTATCTGGTGTGAGATTTGATGGTAATGTTTCTAGATTTGCATCAGGTTCTAAATCTGAATTGTACATTAATGTTTATTTTAAGAATTTAAAAGATGAACAATTATTTATTCAAAAGATTGAAAATCTATTTCCTATAGCAGGTACAGTAGGAAGTTTAAATCGAACATTGTATCAAGACAAAACGAATCAAATATATTTTAGAATAGTTAGAGTTAACGATAACGAATCTTCAATAATTTTCAATAGAAATATACCAAAAAGCAAATAATGCACAAACTACCTACATTAGAAGAGTTTATTAATGAAAGTGTCAAAAACGAAAAGTGGCAAGTTATTTTTAATAGCGATTACGGAGACGATACACCTTACACTTTAGAATATTGGGACTCTAAAATAGAAGCTGAAAAATGGGCAGAAAGTCATGAATACGAATATGACGATGAATGGTTTAATCCAGCTAGACATGATTACGAATTCAAAACCTTTTATAGATTCCACAATCCAGAAGACAAAGATTCTTACACTGGATATGAAGTTAAAAAAATCAAAATTAAAATATAAATGAAAAATTTACAAACATTCGAAGAATTCGTAAATGAATCTGTATTAAATGAAGCTAAAACTGCTACCGTTGATGGTAAAGATTGGGATCGTATGTTAGACTTAGTCGTAAAAGGCGATACTGACGGTGAAAAGATTGCTAAGTTAATCAAAGATAAAAATAAAGCAATTGCTCGTTTTGTTGCAGGATTAAAACTTAACAACTCACCTCTTGAATATAGAGAAAGCAAATATAGCCCTTATGGATATTCTGCATTTGCTAAATTAGGTGAACTTGCTATCGAATTAGGAGCTACACCAGAAGAAATTCAAGCTCTTTATGATGTAACCGAAGTACCTCTAAAATACACAGAGAAAATAGCTAAATTAGGTGGTAAGAAATTAGACAACCGTTTTGTTGGAGTTGTATCTAAAGCAATCTTAGATGCTGGTTTTGATATTACTTATTTGCCACATAATGGTAATGCAATCACTTATGATGGTAAAGATGCAATGGGTAGAAATGGTAGAAAATGGACTATTGGATATAAATCAGAATTAACTAAAGGTACTAACAAATATGTTTTTGTATTTGATGCAATTACTGATGAAGGTGATGGTCCTACTTTTTATATTGCAGATCAAAGTTCAGATAACGTATTCTCTGATCTAAAATATAAAGTTCTTGGTAGAAACGAATTTATCGCAAAATTAAAAGCCACCCTCAATAAATAAATGAAAAATTTACAAACATTTGAAGAATTCATTAATGAATCTTCAGTTAACGAAGATGCTACTTTAGTTGCCAATATTGCAATGGGTGTAGCAGTTGGAATAGCTGGTTTATGGGCATTAGTTCAAGGCTTACCGGTAGTAGGTAATTTATTAGGCGATGCTGCAGAGGCATTAGCTAATAAAGCTGAGGCAAAAGCTAAGCAAGCAGCAAAAGGAAAACGAAAAGAGTTAATCTCGGAAATCATTAAGAAATTTGAAGATGACACTAGACTGAAAGATATGTACAAAGAGCTAGTTCCTTATTCAGATAAAATGGCTAATATTAGAAGACGACAATTAACAACGATTGGAAATTATATCAAAGCTAAATTAACACCAGAAGAAATGACGTATTTTACTGACATATCTTCTATGTTAAGAACCGGAGACGTAAGATAAAATAATCATTTGATGCAGTGAACTCAGAGCCTACTTGCTTACCTTTCTTTATTGGAATGGTTTGCATATTTTGTCTAATCTTTATAGTTGATGAAATTAAAAAAAGTTAAAAATAATTTCCTAGTATCGGGAATTATGTTTATATTTGTACTATAAAAATATAACAATATGGAAAAATTAATACTTTGGATCTCTATATGGTTCAGTGGAATTGCAATTTAATAAAAACTAACAATATGAAAAACTTACCTACATTTGAAGCATTTGTAAATGAATCTAATACTACTAAATGGTATGATTTAAACTTCAACTCACACACCGACCACAACCCAGATTGTGATATTTTAGAAGGACACTTAGATCGTGATTCTTTAATCACTTATGTGATTTACCTTAAAGGACCAAATACAGGTAAAGAATTTATGGAATATTACAGTGGTCCTAATTACAAACCAGAATCAATGGGTAAAAGCTCTCATTCTCGTTTATATTCTACCGATAAAATTCCTGCTAAATATCAAACTATGTGGAATGAACTTAGATCGATATATCAAGCTGAATATAAAGGAACTCCTTCCACTCGTACAAGATAATATGAAAAACATACCAGAATTTGAAGATTTCATTCGTGAAAACGCTTCAGAAGCTTTCAAATATCATCAAGCAAATGGACTTGACTTAAGTACTTCAGTATTTCGTTTAGGTTCACAAGCTTATGATGATTTATTTGAAGAAACAAAACAATATTGGGATAAAGGAAACATCGTTTTAAATAACAAATCAGCTTGGATGGCAAAGAACCTAGAAGTAGGTAAAAAGGCTAAATTCAAAACTGATAATGATGCTTGGATTGATGTTAAACTAGACACGCCACAAAGAGGTGGAGAACAAAAATATCAAGTATATCACAATAGCGGTAAGACAGACGATGATGGGAATATCATTGCTACTAAAATAGAATGGGGAGATCCAAATCGTGCAATTGATAATGCCGATGAAGGAGCTGCTTCATCTTTTTGGGCTAGACAGCAATGTGATTTAAAAGCAAAAATGAATCCAGCTAAGAAAGGGTTCTGGGCGTGCTATGCTCCTTCGCTTTTCACTAAGCAATTAGGACTTTCATCTGATAATCCATGGTAAAATTGCCTTTTATTGAAGAGGCATTAGGTGATAATGTTTTTATTAGAACCTTTGATGCTAACACTCCTGAAGATGAATTCAAATGGCATTGGGATGAAGAAGACAGAACAATTTATTCTATCGATCCTACTGATTGGCAGTTTCAATTTGACAATGAATTGCCAATTTCTCTTAATCAAGAAATATTCATACCATGTGGTGAGATACATAGAATTATACAAGGAACATCTGATGTTCGAATCAAAATAATCAAACATAATGTCGAAATCTAAAAAAGAAGGTAAACAAAAACCTAATAGAGGTAACCAACTTAAAAATCAAAAACGTATCGCTAATAACCAAGAAATTATTAGTAGATTATCTAAAGCATTATAATGAAAAACATACCTACATTTGAAAATTTTGTAAACGAATCAGCGTCAAACAAAAAAGACCACGAAGTAGCAGTTAAACTTGTTGCAAAATTGGTTAAATCAAATCCTGAAAAATTCGGCCATTTAAAAACTTCTCTTCCACCTAATTATGGAACTCAAGATGTTGATGATGCTACTAATGAATCGATGAACGAAGCATTAGCCGCAGTTTCTTTAGATAAATTAACAGTTAGAGAACCTTTAACGCCTGCAGTTAATGCTACTTTAATTAGTAATGCTAGAAATGGAATTCTAAAATCTATGAAAGAGCCAGGAGGAAAAACTCATTATTGGAATCCTAAAACTAAAGAATATGTAGCCTTTGTACAAACTTATAACAGTAAAGGTGAATATTGGCATAGTGCTGGAATTGATGGTGGAGGTAACCTTATGGAATCTACTTTAAATGAAGGTTTTGTAGTAGATATTAAAGACATTCACTTTGAAATCGATCCACTTAAACAAATAGAACTTAAAAAAGCTTACGGTAAATCTACTGGAGCGATCTCCACAAAGACTCAAATAGAATCTGCTGATTATGCTTTAGCTAAATTTAGAAGAGAAATTGGATATAATTTTTCTACTAATAAAGACGATGTAGGAGTTTTTTATCCGAGTTCATTTTCGGCAGCTTCTTCTAAATTAGGCAATGGACCACATACAAAGAAACCAAAAGCACATTCTTGGAATAAGAAATTATATGATAAATGGATAAAAGATATGTCCAGTAATGGTGGTGCAGAACATGGATATGATATGGCACAAAACGCTAAAAACGAACCTGGTTTACTTGATTGGGTTAAGAAAAATATTTGCTATGATGAAACTCCATTAGAAAGAATTCAATGGGACATCGAAGCTTACTCATAATTAAAATGGAAAATCATATACCTACATTCGACGAATTCATTAACGAAGCAGTTGATAATATGTTACCTGGAGTTAAAGAATTTGCTGCAGAAGAAAGATCTGAAGGAAAGGTTGCTGATATTTTTCTAGCAACATTTGATGGAAAATCAATACGTGCTCAATCTACTGATAAAACTTGGCCAGATGGCACTCCTGTAACTAAATTCTTTACTAGAGGAGGTTACAAAACATATGCAATCAAAGGAGAACATTACATCATAGATTCTTCTCGTGGTTGGTATTATTATCGAGTTGGTAGAAATTGGTTTGCCGTTAACAAAGGAGAATATAGTACTCCACCTTTTGAATTTTAATAAACATAAAACATGAAACACATACCTACATTTAGCGAATTCATTAACGAAGATTTAGCTACTAAGGAAATCAATCCTAAGAAATTCCCAAATCCAGGAAATCACAACGATCCAGGATTTTTTACTGCCGGTAAACGAGATGGTAATGCAAATGACGATGTTGTAGTAACTAAGGAAGTTGGTATTCCAGCTAAATCTCTTAAACCTTCTCAAGATGCAGTTTATTTAGGTAAAGCTTTAGGTCTAGCAATTGCTGGGGTTGAAGGTGGTAACTTAGATGCAGTAATATCTTCTGATAATAGAATACTAGATGGTCATCATCGATGGGCTGCTACTATGTTTAATAATCCAAATGCAAAAGTTATTGGTTCTAAAGCTGATTTAAAAATTGGTGACTTAGTTCCAGTTTTAAGACAAGCTGGTGATGCAATGGGTAATGAAAGAGGTGGAATTCCAACTGGTGGAGATGTTAATATCTTTAATGCAACAATGAAAGATGTTGAAGCTTGTATATATGATGGAGAAAACATGGACCCTAAATTCTTTAATAAAGAAAAGGCAATTGCTTGGTATGAAAAGAATAAAGCAAAAGTTGCAACTGGTCTTAAAATGATACAAAAATTTGGACCTCCAGCAGGTGCACCACCAAGACAAGAAATGCCTAAGATCGAACCTGAACAAGTTAATGCAGTTTCTAAGGCTCTTTCCGGCGGTAAAATAGATGTTAGAACTCCTTACAACGAAAGTAAAGTTCCTACATTTGAAAAATTTGTAAGATAATAAAAATCACAATAGATGAAAAATATACCGTCGTTTGATAACTTCATTAATGAAAGTTTGTCACCGGATTTAGCAATTAGAATCGAAGTACAACCAATAACAAATGTTGTTGATGTTATTTTTTATACGATAATCGAGCAAAAATTCATATCTTCAGCCGAAGATAACGAGAATGCTAAGAAATTCGTAAAGTATTTTAATGCTTATATGGATGATAACTATGCAGATGCAAAGAAATATGTAGCAGCTGCAAATAACAATAATAAAGTTACTATCAAAACCGGAGATAAAGCAATTGAGGCTTATACGAAATCTCTTCCATGGAAAACGTGGATGGGTAAATCAGTAAAAGGTTTATTTAAAAATGAAGATGGAAGTAAATTTTTTCATACTTCGATATCTAATACTGATGATCGAGCAATTAAATCTATTGCTGAAGAATTTGCAACAAAAGAAGGCGAATGCCGAAAATAATTATGAAGAATATACCTACATTTGAGGATTTTGTATTTGAAGGTGCTTATGAATTTCCATCTGCACATTCAATAGATGATAAAGTAGATTTTATGCCTTCAGCTAAACAAGCAGATGATCGAAAAATTACTCGAGATTATCGTTTCGGAACTATCGTAAAAGTTAGTTTTTCAAAAGCTAAAGTTTTCTATGATATTTTAGATGATTATTATGGAGACATTTTTGCTGGTGTAGATTCATCTTTTGTTAAACCGATTCAACAATTAAAATTAAAAGAATAATGAAGAACATACCTACATTTGAGGATTTTGTATTTGAAGCTACATTAAATGGCAAAAAAGTATGCATATTTCCTGGAAGATTTCAACCATTCCATAATGGACATATTGAAGCTTTACGACGAACTTCTCAGGCATTTGGATGTCCTGTTATTCCATTACAAATATTCTCTAAGAATGAAAAATCACCATTCGATGTTGCACTATTAACTAAAATAGGTCATCGAGTAGCTGGTGAATTCGATTTTATTCAAGAATTTGCTATGTACCCTCCTGGTAATAAAACAGTAATACCTCAAATGGTAAAATTTATTCAAGAAAAGGGATTTAATGCAATAGGTATAGGTTGTGGATCTGATAGACAAAAAGATTACGAAAGACAAGTTGCTTATTTAACATCCGAAAAATCTGATGTACCTGTTGATGAATTTTCAGTTGCAATGGTTGATAGTCGAGTTGAAGGTGGTCCTTCTGGAACTAAAGTTAGAGAAGCTATTATTGCAGATGATGAAACTACATTTAAGATTTTAACTCCTAAATCAGTTCATCCATTTTACAAAGAATTAAGAAAAAAATTAATATAATTACAAATGAAAAATTACATACCAACTTATGGAGATTTCGTAAACGAAGACATTTTAAATGATCCGAAAGCAAAGCTATGGGATACGAAATTCCGCATTAATTATGACGATTTGCCGGCTAATATGGATTTAAGAACGCCATATCTAGACAATTTATTTAAAGGAATTCCTTATCAACATTATGCATTTCCTCAAGTATCTGATGATGGTAACTTAATCTTCAAAAATCAAAGAGATTTAGACAAAGCTAAGAAAATTCTTTCTGGAATTCATGAATCAGTAGTTACTGAAAGTAAAGACGATTATATGGCTAAATCTGGAAATACGGATATTAACTTAAAGAAAGGTTACAAACATTTAGTTGAATATGAATTAGACGATCTTTATACTGAATTAGGGGAAATATCTAAAAAATACAAAATCAAAGGAATTACTGCTACTTTTGAATCAGCAGTTAATGAAGAAAATATTAATCTTAAGAATATCTCGGATATTGACCATACCCGTTTAATTAAATGGATCAGTCAAAATCTTTATGTAAAATCTGATATCGATGTGGTAAGATCAAAAGATGGATATACAATCAACGCTGATAAAATACCTTCTAAAGATAAAAACGATTTGATAAAATATCTTAGACACAACGATTATCTTAATGAATCTGTTATTAATGAAGCTGCTGCTAAGCAATTTGATAAAGACGTAGAAACTTTGATTAAAGACATTAAACGAGGTTATGGTTGGATTGAACCGGAATATGTAGTAGATTCATGGGATAATGTAAGCGATACAATTAGCTTTGATTTAGTTAAAGGTGAAGTTTTAAAAAGATTGTTTAATGTTGGATTGTTATATCATTCTTCTGTTAATGGTAAAGATAAAGGCGCAAAAGTTACATTAAGTGAATTAGGTGCTTTAGCATTAATGAAAGAGTCTTCTGTTAATGAAGCTGAAAAATTTAAAGCAACTAAAGACTTTGAAGAATTCTTAGAAGAAATTGATGGAATGCCAGAAAACCGAATCAAAAGAATCATGGGTAGCAAATATATCGATACTCCAGGTGGTTTTAGGGATGAAGCTGATGATTACGATAATGACATCGTAGAGTACATGATTTCTAATATGGGCCGTAAAGAATTTGAAAAACTTCAAGCTTATTGGGAAACTAACATCAAAGAATCTTCTACTTTTATTGCAGAATCTTCTATCGGTGATGTACATATTATGGCTGAAGAAGCTGCTACGTTTGATGAATTTAGAGCTGAATTTGTTAAGGAATATGGTATTTCTAAGAAAGAAAACAACAAAGAATTAGTTGATTGGTTGACTGGAATTTGGAAAGAAAATCACAAAAAATAATTTCAAATAAATTTTTTTCTTTCGGGAATTATAATTATATTTGTATAGCAAATTAACCTATGAAGAACTTACCTACATTCGAAGAATTTATTAGTGAATCTGCTGAGTCTTTAATGGACAACATTCAAGCTAAAATTAAGGAAATCAAAAAGCAAATCAAAAGTTTGCCAGATGAAAACCGAGAAAAGCAAGAAGCAATCCTTCGAGAAAGATTAAGACTTCTCCATGAAAAGAAAGGTAAAATTGATAAGCCAATGAATGAAGCTCGAGATAAATCTTACGAAATTGATTGTGATACACCTACAGTTGCAGTAGAAGTTCTCAAAGTCTTAAAGAATCATTTTTTGATTGATGCTCATCATGAAAATTACACAAAATTAGTTACGTTTACTTCAGACGAATCTCAATCAGCAATACAAACTGCTTTAGGAAGTCTTATGGATGATTGTACATTAACAATAGAATCAATTAAAAATTAAAACATATAACATAATATGAAAAACATACCTACATTCGAAAACTTCTTAAATGAAGCTAATTCGTTTAAAGTAACAGACTTTCCAGTAGATGCAATCGTTCACTTTAAAGATGGTGAAGCTTGGAAAGTAATTAAACCTTCTGGAATGAGTGGTCTTTTTAATAGAAGAAGATCTGCAGATGAAATTACTATTAAGCCATATAACGACTTAGCAAAAAAGAAAAATGTTAGTTTAAATATTAATGTAGATTTGAATTACCTAAATGCTAACGTAACTAAGGTAGAAAAATAATGAAAATTAGAATGAAAAAATTACCTACTTACGAGGAATTTATTGCTGAAGCATATTCGCATGTTCGACCTGGAAATATCATCGAATACATAGTTCCTGGAACTCATGTAAATCATACAGGAAAAGTTGCTGAAGTTAAAGGCGAATATTTAATTGTAGTTGACGATAAAACAGGTAAGAAATTAAAAGTACCAATAAAAGGAATAGGTCCTGCTTACGAATGTGAGGAAGAATAAATATGAGAAACATGCTAAAATTTAAAGACTTTGTTTCTACCTTCTTAAATGAAAGTGGAAATGCAATAGAGGATTCTCGTCCTTTAACTCAACCAGAAGTACTTGCTACTTATGATTGGGTTGAAAAGACATTATTTCCACTAATTGGATTAGAAGGTAAAGATGTTGATGCATCACCGATAGGTTCATATGGCAAGAAAGCAGATGAAATTACCAGTGGTGATATTGATATTGCTGTTTCAGTAGATAAAATTGCTGGAGTTAATGGAATATCTTTAGAAGATGCATTACAATTTTTAGAAGATACTTTCAAAGCTAAAGGATATTCAACAAGAACTGCAAAAGGATTTGAACAAATATCTATAGGAGTTCCAGTAGCAGGAAAGAAAAATAACGGAACTGCTCAAGTAGATTTTATGCTTTCTACTAATTTAGATTGGTCACGTTTCATGTATTACTCACCAAACTTTAAGATTGCAGAATCGAAATACAAAGGAATGTACCGAAATGTACTCTTAATGTCAATAGTTTCTGAATGTATGAAAGAAACTACAAAGAAAACTGAAACTGGAGAAACTGAATCTCCTTCTCAAAAAATGGAAATAATTGCTCACCTTAGTAGAGTTTCCAAATCTAAATAATCTTATTTCACTTAAAGGAACTTAAGATTTGATATATACTATAACTAAATAATTTATCACTAAACCTTTAAAAACAAAACGAATGAGTTTTAATCTAGCAGAAGATTTCGATTGGACGCTACCAAACAAAAGAGCGGTTAATGCAAAAATTAAAGCCCCAGAGGGGTCAAGAGTTTATTCCCATGAAAAGTATGCTCAAGATTTGAGCAATTTATACTTTAGTGGGGTTTCTTATGAATTTGATAAAATAGGGAAAGACCTTAAAGATGGTGAGGTTTATCCATGTAAAATCACAAACATGAACGAGACTGAAGCATTGGCTCAGACTTCGGCAGGCCAGACGATTTATATAGACCTAAGAAAAGAGAGAAGAGATGCCGCTAAATTAAATTTAGAGGAGATAGACTTTCAAGTTGGAGCGGAATTTAAAGCTAGTGTTAGAAAAGTAGGAAGCAGCTATTTTGGCTCCGTTATTGATTTCTATATGCATAGTATCAGAGACGAATTCTTTGCACAAATCAAAGAAGGATCTCATGCATACAGAGCTAAAATAGAAAGTATAAATAAAGGTGGCTATATCGCAAGCATTTCAGGAA
>Ga0114960_10001192_pt1 | contig 20925 bp, 18 predicted proteins | sample C_130625_MF_Meta_FD_92637 | JGI IMG/M metagenome (GOLD analysis project Ga0114960, IMG submission 92637) | Freshwater microbial communities from Lake Croche, Canada to study carbon cycling - C_130625_MF_MetaG | ecosystem: Environmental > Aquatic > Freshwater > Lake | place: Lake Croche, Canada... | reverse complement strand
GATGTCGTCTTTACTAACATGTTGAAATACCCAAGTATCTACTTGTGTTTTATTCAATTTAGAAAAATCTGTGAAGGTGTTGGGGTTGGGAGGCGGAACATCTACAGATCCGCTCATTTTATATGATGAACCGTCACGTGCTGTACCTATGCAATACCAATCAATACTTCTAACAACATTTTGTAATTGCTCAGTACTGTATACGTTTGCAGGTCCTATTATCCATTCATAAATCATTCTATATCTCCAATGCGCAATATTTAGCATGTAGTTAAATAGAACACTAAATAGTATCACTATTAACATTACTCACTTGAATTAGGATATGTATGCATTAGAAAATGGATACCAATTATACAGGATTAAAGTTAGCCAACATATACCAGATGATTGGTTAGAACAACTTATCACCCAAGGATGTACACTATTTAATAATAAAGCCCGGGAATAACCCGGGCTTTATTATTTCTAAGTCTATTGTTAACTTAAAAAAAGTTAACAATATCAATAACTTAAAGGAACTTCAAATGTGCAGTATTTATGCTGATACCAGCGAGGTAGTCAGCTGCGTTACCCAAGCTGCTTGCAGTGTTGCTAAGCTCTAGGTAGCCATAACGTGACATGAAGCTTACGACTGGTTCGAAGGTATTTGGATCAATGATAACACCTGACGATGTTAGCGGAACATAGGGGCAATAGTAAGCTGCCGCATCAATTTCGCCTGGACCCTTATAGCCTACGAGCACATTGGTGTCGTCTGCTGCATACTGGTTTACATAAACACGCATGCTATTGTTCAAAGTACCAACAAACTTGGTGTTAGTTGGGGCTTCAAAAGTGCCTTCAGTTGTACGTGCAAACGCACTTGTAGTAGCTGATTGCAGGATGGTCAGTGATGTTGGGGAAACAACAACCCAGTTACCTGCGCCACGACGTGTGCGTGAGCCGATCAAGTTAGCAGCACGGTTGATAAGAATTGCCAATGCGGCATGTTCGTCACCAACGAATGTTGCAGTACCCGAAACTGCTGCTTGGTCGTATGTCAGGGTTGTACCTGCCAATGCGCCAAGAGAAGTCAAGATCTCCTGATCGATTTCTGCTGTAATTTCCTGCGCTAGAGCAGCCATAATTTCAGCTTCGATGTCGATACCTTGTTGTGCTTGTGCATCCTGTGCTGCTTCAAAAGTCCAGCGAGCGCTTAGCTTGCGAGTTTTTGCTTCAACTACCTCTTTGAGGATTTGGATGTTCAAACGCTTACCAGCAACACCTTCAAGTACGCTAACTGGTGCAGCAGCTGGTGCTGCGCTGTTACCGTTGCCTGAATAGAATGAAGCAATTTGGAATGGGCTCAATGCTTCAGTGTTAGCTGCGACAGCTTGTGGGCTACCGAATGTATCAGCGTAACGTACACGCAGCGTGTGGATCTGGCCAACTGGACCAGTCATAGGCTGCACGCCAATGATCTCGTTTGCTATGACCGTAGGCATAACACGACGGATAACTGGTAGAATTACTTTGTTAAGAGTGGCAATGTTACCGGCGCTGGTGCTGCCTGGTGTTGCACTTTCAAAAAGTATACCGGACTTGCTTTGCAGGTCCTTCTTAGTGTTCTCAAGGACAACGTCCATGACCTTCTTGCGATTGCCGGTCAGACCTTCGCAGAGTGCGGTCTTGGTTGCCGTCCAATGAGTTTCAAACAGATTCTTGCTCATTTTTAGACTTCCTTCCTTTATTTGATGCCTGCGAGATAGAGAATCTGACCAATGTCATTGGAACCTTCTTCTCTTACCGCTTCTGACAGCTTGTTTGGCCTGTCACCCGTGAATGCCACGGACTTGTTTTGAGTATTTTCAGCAAGTTGTTGCTTTACAACACTCTTAGTTTCACCGTTCATCACGGTGGGTAGATATCTGTTATAGGCTTCTCTCAAGTTTGTAGTCTTGATATCCCGTAACATTTCCTCCATAACTGCTTTCTTATCGCGGCTAAGAGGAGTAAGCATCTCATTGAGAAGTTCCATTCTTGTTGCACGATCGTTAGCAGCTTTGATTTGGGTGCTTGCGCTTTCAACCAATTTTTGTTTGGATTTGAGTTGCTTAGCAGCCTCGTCAATACGCTTATGGCTTTCAGCCAATTGCTTTTGCAGCTTCTTGACTTCAGTACCTTCTGATAGGTAGCTGGCCATATATTCAGCAGCAACAGCTTCGAATATTCTACGACCAAAATTGTTCTCACGAGCAAGTTTGATGTCTGCACGCCACTGAACCAGTTCGTTACGGACAACTTCGTTCAATGTTTTATCAAGCGTTTTAGACGCTGTTTTAATAAATGCAGAACGTGTTTCGTTGATATTCTTCTTTCCCTCGGCAGCTAGCTTGGCACGCTGCTCAATAAGAGCTTTTTTATCGGTTTCGAATTCAGCAATTTCTTCAGACAGTTTCGAAACTACGAAACCTTCCAATTTACTAATACGATCCCGTGTCTGCTTTTTAGCAGATTCGCGAATGGCTTCGACTTCTCTTGCCATTTTCTTACGTTGAGCGTCAAGAGTTTTACGATCTTGAGCGAACTCACGAAGTTCTTCTTGCAACTGTTTGCCAATGAAAGCATTCAGTAGCTTTATGTGTCCCGAAACCTTGTTTTCTGCAAGTTTCTTAGCTGATAGTGTTTCTTTGCTTAGTTTTGCCTTCTGAGCGATAAGAGCAGAGCGGTCTTCCGCAAACTCTTCTAATTCGCTTTTGATGGCATCATTGAGCATTGAGTCCATTGCTTCAACAAGTTGGTGCTTGTCTGATGCGTACCTAGCAGCATAATCTTCATGCAGTTTGGCTTCGGTTTGTTTTACTTTAGCTTCAAAAGCCTCCTGGAGAGCAGCCTTGACATCTGGGCCAAGGACTTCGTTCTCTAAGAGTTCTTCAATTTGTTTTGTCATCAAACCGACTCCTTATCGTAGTTTCAACTCGTCGACCCAGTTTAACAGTATTTTTGTCAAGTGCTTCTGTGCAGAAGAATCATGACGTACTGCTTCGGCTAGTTCGATAGTTCTGTATCCGTGTTTACGTCCCAATATAGATTCGTACATTGGTACGGGGTATGCATTGGGTGCGCTTGGCTTAGCAACGATATCAACAGTTAGCATGTCGAAATCACTAACTTCACCGTTGTCGTCTACATTGCCTGAACCACGACTGCTAACACCAAGCTTTATGCCGCTTGTTAATAGTGTGGTTACAATGTTGCCGCAGGGTGTTGGCAATACTTGTAGCTTGCCGTAACCATTGCCGCCGTCCATCCACATCTCAGTAATTTTATGACTTACACGATCAAGATGTATCTGTAGTTCTTGTGGGTGATCACACTCGCCAAGTACACCAGAGTCTTGCCTAATCGATTCGTTCAGTGTTTCTACTGCTTTGCGTATTTCATTTACAGGATAAACTCTACCGTTATGGTTGCGTAATCCACCCTGTACAAAAATGCCTTTCATGTAGACATTTTTTGGTTGACCCTCGCCGACTGATTCAGTAATGACTTCAGCTTTGGCTGCGTCGTAGGTAAGGTGCTCAACCAGTAAATTATTTTTCATCACACTACCTGTCCTTTGGGTGAAATATTTATAGAACTTTTTGTTTTAGTGTCTAAAACGGCGGGTTTTCTGCAAAAATACCGCAAACTTAAATTTGCGGTATTCTTTTTTTATATAAAACTATCTCAATTACTTGCGCGGTGCACGAGTCAATGGGCTAGTTTGGTTGCCTTTACCGAATGTACGATCGGTTGTATCCAATGCACTGCGGCTGTCTTCTTTGGCACCGTAGTTGCCTTTTTGCTCGTTTTCAGTGTCAGTGAATTCAGTCTTACGACGATTGTCCTTTGGAAGAATTTTGGTCTTTTGGCTTGGTAGCTGTGCAGGACGCTCGTAGCCACTTGCAGTTGGGCCTTTACCAGTTCTAATTGGTGCTGCGCCGAAACGCTGTGTTTGGCTTGGAGGTAGCGGGCTCTTACTACGCTCGTTGGAATCGCGTGGGCTGTACTTGCCTGAACCAACTTCGCCTGAAGTAGGAATTGAAACTTTTTCAAGTTCAATTGCTTCTGCCAAATCGTCGAAGTCTTCATCAGTGAACATTTCGTCCAACTCTTCTTCTTCTTCGCCTTCGTCGTCCGCTTCTTCCTCGTCGTCTTCTTCTTCGCCCATGTCTTCTTCACTGCCTAGATCTTCGTCATCAAAGTCGCTTGATCCGCCAGCTTCTGATTCTAGCTTTTCAAATTCTGCTTTGAGTTGCTCAAGTGCAGATTCTAAATCGCCCATTGTATTTTCGATGTTGCCCATGGTATCGCCGCCCATTTCGGCGTCGTCCATATCAGCATTGTCCATGTCCATGTCCGCATCGTCCATGTCCATTTCGGCGTCGTCCATGTCCATGTCCGCATTGTCCATGTCCATATCAGCATCCATGCCAAGGTCGTCATCGAATTCGTCGCCTTCGCCCATGATCTCCTCTGCGTCGATTTCGTCGCTTAGGTCATCGATGTGGCCATCGTGACGCATAAGATCATGACGCAGGTCTTCACCTTCATCACCACCAAGTACGTCTTCATCCATATCATCATCACTGATCAAATCTTCATGAATGGCACGTGCCTTTTCAATGAATACTTGGTGAAGTAGTTGTTTAGCACGATCCTCGTTACCGTTTACAAGGTATTCGAGGACTTGCTCAAGCTTACTTTTAGCCATCTGTAGTTCTCCTTAGGTAAATGTTGTAGCAGACTCAGGTTTATTTAAGCACGAAAATCAGAATGCGTGAAATATGCGTGAAAAATGACATATTTTTCACAAATTTAGTATTAATAGACTTTTTGTATCCAATAACAGCCGGTTAAATTTGCACTTGTTAAGTTAACAGTTACCACTGTGCCACCGCCATTTGGCAGTGTTACACTCTGTCCATTTGCTATATACCACCCCGTTGGAATAATTGCAGATGTTGGAATTGCGATAATGCCATTGGTTGGCATAGGGTTATCTAAGAATGTAGTTGTTATGATTATATTTGAATTACCATAAAATATGTTACTACCGCCAACAACACCATCTAATATTATGTTAGATCCATATATTAGAGAATTGGCTGCACCATTTGTTTGACCAGGTGTATATCCCAATGCTGTAATAACATCTGTGCTGTTAATAACATTACCCGTTGTAACAATACCATTGCTACCTACTGTGACTTTGGTATATGTACCTGGCGTTACTACATCTGCTAAATCAAGCGGCAGTATCACATTGCCGCTGCCATTAAAGCTTACGCTGCCAACAGCACTGTTTGTAACACTGATAGTCATATTACTGGCAAATGCATTGGCTGTGGTTGCAGTGCCTACAAACTGTAAACCGTTAACATCAATTGCCATTGTTACGCCAGCTGATATACCATTTGGAAATCTCGAAACCAACGCATAGTTTGTATCATTTATCAACACACTGGTTGGTAAATTTGCTGCTGTAATTGCAGTAAGACTAGTGGCAAACACAATCTGATTGCCTGCCAGTGTTAATGCAACTGCTATACCCGGTGGTATACTGACAGTTGCAGTACCTGCCATACCTGTAAATGGCGGTGTTAATATTTTCCATACTACACCATTGTAATATTTCAGCGTGGCATTTACAGTGTCATACCAAAGTTGTCCTATCAATGGATTAATAGGTGCAGTGTTGTTTGCAAAATTCTGCATAAGATATATGAAATTTTCATTTACATATAATCCAAAGTTAACAGAATTCTGTCCTATTAATGCAATACTAGTAGCAGTAGTGTTTATAGTACTGGTTGGCAGAATTATGAGATTACTACCGTTTGACGTTGTTAAGTTATAACTCATAGTCCAGGTGCTCCTTCCACAGGAGGCGCATATTGAATTTCAAGATGATCTGCATGCACTAAATCTTCTAGATCTTTTGCAGCCCGCATTTTTTTAAGTTTGTTAAGCTGCACCAATGTTATCCTGGTACGTCTGTTGTCACTGAGTTGCGCCTGATTGAACTTGTCGTCCTCTGGTGAATAATAGCCGCCTTCAAATTCGTCTGCTCGCATAGGGTTAACTCCAACTACGATATTTATGGTTGTTATGCACTAGGTGGTGCTCCTGCTGCTGCGCCTGGTACTGGTGATGCAGTACTGGCGCCGCCTGGTACTGGCGGTGCTGCACCACCTGTTGCATTTTCAGCACCTTCTTCACCTTCACCAGACTCTGGTTCTATACCAAGATCGCCTAAATCTGGTTCAGGACGTATGCCAATTGACGAGATGCCAGGTGCTTCTCCCATTGATGCAGTGCCGGTCTTTTTGCGAACTGCATCTGCATTTTCTTCACGCCACATACGTTCGTTATCTGCAATTTCTTCTTTGGTCCAACCTAGATAACGCTCAAGTGCAAAACGTTTACTGATATAACGATTTGCTTCAGTGCCCATAAGTCCGCTGAACAATTGTATTTGTTCACCGTCCATTTTCATTTGACGATATTGGCTAAAGCTTTGTGGTGGACAGAACTGCACTTCAAACAAGTTACTTTGTATTTCAATACCGCGATTTTTAAGAAACAGTTTGAATTCTTTGTCTAGTATAGGAGCCATCAAGTTTTGCAAACGTTGGCAATACTTGCTGAAACGATATTCCTGTACAAATGCTGCTCCTACTTGGCCATCATTGTAAACAGCAGTACCGTCTTCAGGTCCAGTTGGCAGATAGCTACTAGGAACACCAAGACCACGTATCATCTTGTTGTTGAAGTATTTCAAGTCGTCAATCTGACCCAGGTTTTCGCCGCCGCCCAACTGTTCAACTTTGGAACCTTTGCCGTCTGCGTTTGTGGCAAGGAAGAAGTCTTCGTTGATACTGATTGGGTTATAGCTTGCGTCAATAACGTTTGCACCGCCGCCTGTACGGTTAGGAATACGTCTTTGATAGATTTCGTTTTTAATACGTTCTACATACTGCATAGCACGAGGACCACTGAGCGATCCCACATCAATATAAAACACACGGCGATCAGGTGCTCTAACAATACGATAGATAAGAATACAGTCTTCAAGCAGATCTTTTTGCTTGTAAACTTTGTAGATACTTTCTAGTATACTAGTACCAAAGGGCCATTGATTATCCATGCCTTCGCTGAGGCTAAGATGTACAACGTGCGTTGCATCAACCGCAGTATCTTGTGGTAAGTTATCAAATCTGCTATTACGGCTACCTGGGCTGGAACTTTGCCCGTAGTTAACAGTACCTGCACCGGCTGCTGGGTTACCACTACGTGGATAACCGCCTGGGAAACTGTACTGGTCATGTACTAGCATGTTGGAACCAACCAGTGTAGTAAGATTGAAATCCATATCACGTATCACATACTGTTCTACGCTTTTACCTTTGTCTTCGTTGACAATGATTTTTTCAACTTTGGTAGGATCTATCCAAATCAGTTTGAATGTTTCCGGATCACGCACATATACCTGGTCGCCGTACTTGATAACATTACGGAACATACGCCACAAACGCTGTTGCCATTTGTTAAGACTGCACCACTGACTAAGAGTTTCAGTTACAAGCTTTATTTCAGTTTCTGTTAACTTGCCTTTATAGGTAATTTTGAATGGTTCTTCACCACTTTCAAAACTCTGTGTGCTAAAATCGCTAATGGTATCTAGTGCGCGGCTAATCTCGCTATCAAGATCCATTTGTTCGTATTGTACATAGCGTTCTACACGGTTAGGTGCACCACTATATACTTCTGGTAGATAGCTAGAATATTTGCTACTGCTACTAGGCTTACCATCGCCGTCGTTATTCCATTGATCAAGTTTGGCTTGTAGCCTTGCTTGAGTTGGAACTGCCGAAAAGTATTTCTTCCACGATGCCATGTTATCGCCTTGCGTTGTCTGGATATTTATTGTATACGTATTATTGGTAATTATCCTAATTATGGATAGACATTACCAGTACCATTACTATATGCATTCTTTAAAATAATTGTTTGATCATTTATATTTGTGTTAAGAGTAGTTAATAATTCTACCATTTTGTCAAATTTAGCATTCATAGATATATCTTGACGATTACTATCCATATGTGCAGATTCTATTTCTGCTGATAATACAGTAATAGACTGTGCCAATTCTTGTTCAGGTGGTACAGCAGTTGCATTGATTGTTTCTGTACCATCTGATGCAGTAGTTGTAGTAGAAGATACAGTTGGTGTAGGTGTCGCAATTGAATTTGCATTGCCGCCCAAGCCTAACAATGTACTAATATTATCCATATTAGTATATGCCGCAACTGACGCACCTGCTATCATAGCCAGATAGGGATTTTTTATCAGTGCTCTTGCTATTGCAGTATCCATAATTGCACTGCCGCCAATTTCGGCTGCGGCACCAGATCGTTCATAACCGGCACCTTTTGCAACACCACCTGCTTGTTCAAGCAGATAACCACCTGTTAATAATTTGAGATTTCTAGCTAGTCTTGCGAACCATGTTTCTGCTCTTGCAGCTTCTGCTTCTGCTGCACTAGCAGCAGCAGTACCACGGCCGTTACCGCCGCCACTATCAGGTCTACCTGGTGCAATTGCACTTCCTCGTAACAGAGATGTAACTGCCATTATACCCGCTGCGCCTGCGATACTTTCAACAATAGAATTATCTAATACATTAGTACCCAGTGTACCTCTTGCCATACCCGCCATATCATCAGACAGATTTTTAATCTCTGTTCCAAAGTGTTGCAGCTTGGGCATTAGATTTTGCGCAGTTACAATAGATAAATCTATCATTGCACCTTGCACTTTATATGTAGACTGTGTTAGATTTTGCTGTTGCTCTTTTAGTTTTGCAGCAAAATCATCTATCGGTGCAGCTTGACCGTTATTTGCTGCTGCATCTGTTATTAAACCTTTTAATATATCCGCTTGCTGTGTAAATCCACCTTGTATGCCAGTTGCATCAACATTGGAACTATTTGCACCTTGTGAAATATCTAATGGATTATTTCGAATCGAAGTTGCAATCTCCTGCATGATTGCATCCATTTCCTCTTCGGTATTGGCTTGGCTATAACGTTCGAACAGTTCTCGACCTTGGCCGCCTAATGCAGTTACCCATTTGGGTGCAACAGCAGAAAATCCTTGAGTTTTAAATGCCGCTATCTGATTGAAGAAATCTTTACCTACGTCACCCCATTTTCCCAACTGTTGTTGATTTCTAGTAAGTTTATCGTTTTCTTCTTGTGATAGGTGTAGTCTAAGGAATGCAATGTCGTTTTGTTTTAATCTGTCTTTGATTTCCTGTTGAATCTGTTCTCTGTTTTTACCAGTTGCTTGCGATGCCAAATTAAGTTGGTTTGCAAATTCTTTTGCGCCATTTGCAACTGTTAATTCATTTAAGTTACGTAATCTACCAGATGTGTTTAGTATTTCTGTATATGTAAGCAGCGTTTCGTTGGCCTGCTCCTGTGTCATGCCAAGTTGCGTACCGCCAGCGGTTGCTTCTGTAAATGCTTGTCCTAATGCATTTGTTTTAGCAATACCCATGCTGGTTATTACTTGACCATGTTTGGTCATTAACTTTGTTATGCCAGTAAGGTCTGTGCCAAATGCCTGCATAGACTGTGTAAGTTGATTTGCACGCATGACAACACCGCTGTCATACATTTCAAACATGGCATCTGCCGCAGCACTTGCTTGTGCAGCAACACCTGTTAATATATTACCAACTAATTTTAATTTACTGTTTATAAGAGCTGCTGTGGCATCCAAACCTGAACTGCCACCTTTTGCCATGCTAGATAATAGAGTAACACCTTCTCCTATTATACCAGACAAGCCAGACAAGCCTCTATCAACAGCAGTTGATGTGGCAGATGATGTATTAGTACTGGCTCGTAGTGCATCTGCTATTTTTTTAGCGTCTTCTGATGACAGTCCAGGTGTATCAGCCATGTATAATTTCTTTCAAAAAGTATTAAAATCAAAGGTAAATATCAACAGTATCGATATACACCAAGACAGTATAAGATATTTATGGAGAACAAATCATGTCAACTAATCCGTTACAAAGGTATTTCAGACGTCCGGCAATGTGGGTAAAATTGCCTACACTGGGAAAATGGTATACCAGAGGAGAAGTAACATTTAACGAGCGACAAGAAGTTCAGGTGTTTGGTATAACCGCCATAGACGAAATCATGTTGAACACGCCTGACGCATTATTCAATGGGCATGCATTAGAAACTGTAATAACCAGCTGTATACCGGAAGTACACGACGTTAAGAATCTACTACAGCCTGATTTAGACGCATTGTTTGTTGGCATTAAATCTGCATCTAATAATGGAAAATACGAAATTACTCGCATATGCGAAAAATGTCGTCACGAAAATACATTTGAGATGCAATGTAATCACCTCATTGACAGTATGACTTATGTAGAAGATAGCGATGCTGTTGTAAACATAGACAGTGATATCAGAGTATATGTGAAACCATATACATTTGAAATGCGTAGTTTATTAATTCAACGTCAGCTAGAAGAACGTAAAGTACTAAGTGCCATAGATAATGATACAGAATCAACCGACAGTCTAGTAAAAGCAGATGTTTTTGCGAGAAGTGTAGAAAAAATGTCTAGATTAACATTCAGGTTAATAGCAGATTCTGTCACTAAGATAGAAATATTAGGTAAAGATCAATTATCTGTTACCGATAAAGATCACATAGCAGAATGGCTTACAAATGTTAACAAACGTATATCAGATGCAATTATTTCAGCAGTCGCTGCATTAAACGATTTAGGACCACCTAAAACTACAAATGCACAGTGCCAAAATTGCGATCATACATGGACGGAGGCGTTGAATTTCGATCCTGCGCTTTTTTTCTCTCGACAGTGATGACCGCTAGCCCTGAGCAGATATATGAAATGTTATCAGTTCTTAAATCTAACAGGGAAATCATAGATACTGACATTGGTAATTTAGTATATTACATGAATGGGGGTCTTGATTATAACGATGCGTGGTTGCTTACAGTGGATCAAAGACGTAGTTTGATGACTGTGATACAAAAGCACTTTGATGCTATGAATCCCAAGAAGGGATCTATGTTATAATTCTTTTTGGATTGTCTAATCCTGAGTATCTGTGCTGAGCGTAAACGCTCATCAGTTAAATGCTATCGCATTTAACATTTTCTTTAATTATTAAGTTCTTATGTATTTCTGGTAGATTTGTGTTCATATCACTCCCTTTACAGGGGAGTAAAATGAAAAGGTCTTTCTGGTTAGAATGACGATCATGCCCTTTCATCCTTGCCTTGCGGGCAGCTGGCGGAGTACCTAATTCCAGCTTGCGGATGCGATCCTCTGAGGAGTCTATACCTCAATACTCGGTTATGGGTGTTTACCCAAGCTACAGTAAAGTCAAACGGCCAGACCATTACTGCATTACAGAAAGCCAGTCAGACGGCTACTGTAATCCTTTTTCTGATTTTTTCGGCCAGGGCTGTGCAGTAGAATCCCTGTAACAGTGAGTGTGATAACCTTGCCGTTATCCTTTCACTGGGTGGTGACACCACCATTATAGAGCCAATATAAATGCAATAGTAGAGTAGAATTTTGGGATTTGAAAAGTAAGAACTGTTAGCTTACTTTGGGCTTGATGATCTGATAAGTTCTTGTTCAATAATTTGAGATAGCTTTGAGCGGTCTTCTGTGATCATTAATGTGCCAACAACTGACCATAGAGCAATACGTTGCTCGTCAGTTAATTCTTTGTATTTTTTATCTAGTATTTTATGGAATTCAGTTTTCATATTATAGCATGGACCGGCAATAGTACCGTAGTTAACCATCGCTGGTCGACGTTGCCATGGACTTTTCTTAACTACTGCCGGAGCAGGAGTAGTTGCAGCAGTTGCAGTTTTTGCTTCTGCTGGAAACCAGTGCTTAGCTGGCGCTTCTTCAGTTACGGCAACTGTTGACTTGCTGGTTGTTTTCTTAATGGCCAATGTTGTTCTCCGTTGCTGTTAATATAGCATTGCTTGTGATAGGTATGTCTGTCAAGTTAACTGTGTCGTCTAAGAAAAAATGATTGTCTGGCTGAGCTAGATAGTCATCTAACGTATGCATATAGTAGTCCTTGTATCTATTATGATACTTTCCCGTAATTGGCTGTTTAAGAAAAGCAATGATATCTACATTGTTGTATTTAACAATTAGTACCATTTCTTTACTACTGGCAGCAGCATCTTGTTCTGCTTGACCCAACCATGTATCCCATTGAGATACTGTGTGTTTTATCCAGCTTTGTACACTGGGAGGTGATTTGTAGTGTTTACATTCTATACTATATGCGAAATTCCTAGGACAAATAAGATCGCCAAACACTGCATAATCCATACTGTATTCTTCAGTTCTAGTTTTGTTGGAACCTCCAAAAAAACTGCCAGAATCTGGATTGCGTCTAAAACCTGATTTTACTCCAAGTCGCGATTCAAATCTAGCACTTAGCAAATTGGCTATTTTTCTTTCGAACGTATTGCCTTTTGCTTTACCATTTACTACCATTAATACAACCTCACTATGTATTATATAGCACTCTCATGGTCGAAACTAAATGACGTGAATGAATTTTCTTTTATAACACTTAGTACGTTGCTTACTCTTGTGATTAGTTCTTCTCTATGGCTAATAACAAATATATTTTTATTGCGTTCTCGATCCATCTTTTTAAGAACTGCAACAGAACATTCAAGTCCTGCTGGATCTAATCCGCTATCTAACAGTTCGTCTATAAACAACAAGTTGATAGCTTGATTGGTATTTTCAAATATATCTCTAAAACTCCAACTGAGTCCCAGTATCAATCGTGTACGTTCACCTCTGCTGAGATTGTCAAAGTCCAAGTCTTGTCCTAGCAAACTGATTTCAGTGGTAAGATCGTTCAGGAATTTTATGTTGTGTGGCAATCCCAACTTGTCTAAGTAATCGTTAAGCCTGCTGTTGAGATATGACAGGTTTTGATCAATGATACGCTTGCGAATAAAGCTATCCTTATTGGTCAGCAACCGCAGCAAGAACTCTTGATGTTCTCTTGCTTTGTTAATTGAGTTTAATTCATCATAACTTACAGGCTGTACAGTGTTTTGCAAACTGTCAACTTGATCCAAATAGGGATTTGTTAAATTACGCTCGCGTAATAGATCTTTGTGTAGTGAATCTACAGTGTTTTTGTGATTGAGTGCTTCTTTGAGAGTTGGATAAAATACATTGGGTTTTGTCATACTTTCAAACACAGGTAACATGCTATCAAGTTGTACAGTTAAATCTTCTACATCTTTACGTTCTACGCCAATTTGTGTATCAAGATTGCCGATACGTAGCTCTAACTCACCTACAATATCTGCATGAGTATGACCTTTAATGCCACTGCCGCACATTGGACATTCTTGTCCTTGTGCTTTGGAATACTGGCTAATAAGTGCATTTAGTTGTGTGTCTAGTTGACTGATATGCCTATTCTTTACAGCAATATCTTTATTGTACTGTGCGATACCGGCGCTGAGTTCTCTATAAATCTCTACATCGTTGTGTGCAGCAAGTTCTTTATCAATGTCAAGTGTTTCTAATTGCTGAATAGCAAGTTCTAAATCACTGATGTCACGTTCATGCTTTATGTCCCAGTTATTAATACGAGTCTGCAAGTCTGCAACTGTCTTTTCAATTTTCTCATTGGCAGTTTTTACAGTTCTAATCCTAAATTCTTCTTGATCTGCTTGTAGTTTTGTAGCTTTAATAAGCTCTCTGAGATTTTCAGCTTTTTGGCTAAGCATAGTAATGCCTAGCAGCTCTTCGATTATTTCTCGTTGTTTGCCAGCACCCATTGCTAAAAATGGTTCTGTGTAGGTGTTAAGTGCTACAATGTGTTTAAACAGTGTATGGCTCATGCCAATTACACGATTGATAGCCGGCTGTGTATCACGCGAATCGCCTTGTGCTTCATCAGTTGCATCTTCGCCGGCATTGTTTTTATTATCAACCATCCAACGAAAAAACTGAGGTTTGCGACCACGTTCTATTCTGTGTGTATGCCCATTAACTTCAAATTCGATACTAACAGCCATATTTTTGCCGTTGATCTTGTTTACAAGATTATCTTTTTTAATGTTAGTAAGTGCATCACCGTACAATCCGTAACTGATAGCTTGTAAAATTGTACTTTTACCTACACCATTGCGCGAACCATTACCTCCCAAGTCCAAGTTGTCGCCTAGCACAAGCGTAAGACCATTACGGTCTAGTTCTACTACTTGAGTAACAGCACCAACAGACAGGAAGTTTTTAAGTGATATGTTTTTAATTTTTAACATGCTTAAATGCTCTGATAAATTTCTACTAATTGCTGCTTGTTAATTGTATTGCTTTCTATACTTTGCAAGTGACTGATTACAATCGTATCAACACTTTCGAAATTGATATTTGCATCATCTAATTGTGTGGTCTCATCTATTTTTGTAACTTGCAATGATACTTCTCTGGCATTCATTTCAGTTTCAATTAGTTCTTTAACAAAGTTTGCTTCTTCATGTGTTATATCTATATCTACTGCAATACGTGCAAACGTGTTGTTGTCTACAAACTTGGCAGGATCATCTAGCAGTTGACTCATGTTTAGTGTACGGTACTTGGGAGCACCTGGCCATGCAATAAACTTGGGATCATTGCCTGGTGTCCACAACATTGCACCTCGCTCGTCGTCCCATGCATCTGCATAGTCATGCGGAAAGCAGTTACCTGTATACCAAATCTTGCCTTTGTTTTGACGCTTGTGGAAGTGTCCACTAAACACTTGCGTTTGATTAACAAAGTGTGTTTCGTTCAACTGTCCATGATCCGGCATTTCTACCATTGCATTCATTTTGAATCGCGGCAATTCAAAGTGACCGAACATATACGGTGATTTAATCTTCTGCACCTTTTTCCAGTCATCACCGACCATCCAGGGCACAAAGCTGACACCGTCAACTTCTGTCATAGTATCCATAAGATGAATGTTGGGATATTCGGTAATGTAAGGTATGCTGTGTATTTCATTCTTGTCACGATAAAACTGATCATGGTTGCCAAGAAGAAACCACACATGGTCAAAGTAGCTGTTTAGCAACTTGAGACCGCTTACTGAATAATTCAACGTGCTTACGTTGATGGTACTGCGCACATGATGATAATCTCCTAAAAATATACAGTTCTTGATATTGCGTTCTTCGGCTTGCTCTATCATCCATTTGATGAAACGTTCACAACTGTCATTGTGATCTCTTGAATTATTACGCATACCGTAATGTATATCACCAAAAACCATTGTATTTGAAAAGTCTACAGATTTTTTCATCATTTCCATTTTTTGTTGCAGTCTATAACAGGATTACTGACAGTTTTTATAATGTACCCTTTGAACATAGGTTTTGTCAAACAAACTTTGCGCCCATATTCGATATCTATTCCAAGCTCTTTGGTTGCTTTTTTACAAGATGAGTATGTCGTAACATTACCGTCGAGATCTGTTACCTCTATTGTATATCCATATTTGGCATGCTGCTGTTGTTCATTAACAGTAAAACCGCTATTAGCAATTCTATCTAGCCTGCTTTGTATTTTAATACTGTATGAATCTCGTTCTTTTTGACTTAACCCATGCAAACTGTGATTAGTTTTTAATGTGTTAGATCTTTTAGTAATATGATCATTTTTTATAAAAATCCAACCGCCTACTGCGTTATTGTTCATATTATAATATAATTTGTTATTTTGAATGTCAGGTATTGTATCTAACCATTTTTGTTCACATTTAAATGTTAAATTTCTATCATCTACAGTAATGTATTCTAATACAATCATGGTAAAATTATCAGGATATTTTTTATATTCTCTTTTAAAGAGTGTACCGGATCCTATATAGTTGTCATTAACTGCACCGAAATGCGACCCTATATATTTTTTACCGTTTTTAATATTTGTCCATTCATAGACGTACCCAAAGTAATCTTGTTTGTATATCATATTGCATACCATCTGTACTAATGAATGTTATTTATCAGCGGCGATTGGTATGCAATTAATGCAATAGTATTAGTGAAATCTATGTTTTTAGTCATATAACAGCATAAGGTATTATGCGCAAAGTATCAACCATTGTCGTCAGAAGTGTCTGATTCTGCTATTTTTGCTTGCTTTGCCATAGCTTCTGCATGCTGTTGTGCCATACGTATCATGTCATGTTCTGTTTGTCTTGTATAGCTGGGAGTAGCACCGTTCATAATCAGGATATCGTCTCTGATATTTTGATTTCGTTTTTCTATGTTAAGCACTCTGGTAAAGCTATTGGTTATGGCTGCTGTATAATATGCGAACGGATTCGGTGTGTCCGACCTGCTTTCGTCAAATTGTAGTCCTATTTGACTTAGCTGTAACAGTGCTTGGCTTTTCATTTCGTCTATATAGGTATAGCCACGCCAGTTGCCCCTGTGTCCGTATCTTTCTACCAGCTTCATAAACATCATTGCCAGTTTGTTGCTCATTTTGCCGTGACTGTTTGAAAAATGCCCGTTTTGTAATCCGCCTTGCCAGTGACTTTTTCCCACACATACAAACTGTTCGTCGTCATAGATAAAATGTTGGAATGGTGGAAAATTACATTTCAAATGTCTGTCGGCTTCGTTTTTGGCTTTTGCTAACTTTTCTTCATTTATCGGTATATGGTCAAATGTCATCACTCGTATTACAATATCTTTACGTTGTACATCGTCTAAACTGTAATTGATCACGGGCGATTTATTACCAGCAGCAATTTGTGCTTTGCGTTCTGCTGCAATAAAAACATCCACACGTTTTTGCCTTGCATCATCAATACGTTGAGTGGTAACTTGAGTTATATCACTTACAATGAAATCATACGCGGTATGTCTGGATTCTAAAAATTCGCAATAGGAAATCTTACTACGATGTATTTCTTCTAGCAAGTCTTTATTAGTTAAGTATTTTATTTTAGCGACTACTGCCATGTTTACACATTATCCAAACTATTGGTAGATTGCCATCTACATGTAAATTAACTTTGCTGAATTTTTACCAATGAAGTCAAATAACAAACAATGGTTGCATATTTATTTTGCATATTAGCTATGTACATGGCAAAAATACTTCAAAAATATCACCATAAATACTAAGAATGGAGTTTTATAAATGGCAGACATTTTGTCGCAATTGGGTGGTATGGCAGTGCCTTTTACAGGCACACAGTCTCCTAATACCAGTAACAACAGCGATGCACAAGGTCGCAGAGTTCGTTTACGACCCAAGCCTGCTGCTGCAATGCAAGTATATGGGTCAAACGGATTGTTACAACCGTTGCGTAATACCAATGGCATGATATGGCCATACCAACCTACAATAACATGGTCGCAGGCTGTAAATTATAGTCCAATGGAATTGGTACATACTAACCAAGATATACAGGCATATGTAAACACACCATCTACAAAACTTCAAGTGTCTGGCGATTTTAGTATACAGAATCAGCAAGATGGTATATATGCAATTGCAGCTATACATTTTTTACGAACAGTAACAAAAATGCATTTTGGATCTAGCGACCCCAATGCAGGCGTCCCACCCCCTGTGCTATTATTCGATGCATACGGACAATATATGTTTAACCAATTGCCAGTTATTGTAACTAATTTTACAGTTAGTTTACCCAACGATATAGATTATGTACCTGTAGATTTGTCTAATATACAAACATACTCTGGCAATCAAACAACTACAAATATACCAGGTTATAGTCAATTGCAAGTAACACCTTCTATTAATAGTTTTCTCAATAGTGCAAATTCTACATTAATAGCTACTCGTATGTATAGACAAGATTTAACAAATGTAAATGATGGTTATATTTGGTTGCCGTCTGTGTTTAATTTGATGGTCGACATCACAGTACAAAATACTGCAACCAGACTGCGTAGTTTTAATCTTGACAGTTTCAGAACAGGTAAATTGATGACACAAGGACGCTGGATATGAGTACTGTAAATTATCAACGCACCAGTCCATATATTTCTACTCCGCAAGTTACTCAATATGTAAACTATCTAGGATTCTGGAACGGTGTATATATAAATCCTCAAAGTACAGATTTATTAGTGCAATTGGATGCACAATATCAATACAGGCCGGATTTGTTATCATATGTACAATATGGTACGACTCAACTTTGGTGGATCTTTATGTTGCGAAATCCAAATGTAATTAAAGATCCAATTTGGGATTTTCTAGCTAATATTACTATATTTGTCCCGCAGAAAGAATCTCTAGCAGGATTGGTCTGATGACATTCAATTTAAACAATATTGCAAATAACGTTGTAAATAAAGTTACCGATGCAATCAAACCATTAAATCCTATTAAAATTGATGCTTCTGCAATCGGCACTTCTATCAGAACTGCAATAGATACCGAATTTTCAAATATACAAAATAACTTAACATCTACATTAAAGGGTATCGCAAATACCAACTTTAATAACTTAATAGCATCTGGTTCTAACGGATTATCAGGATTATCAGGATTATTATCTGGTGCAGCCAACGGCTTTAATACTACAACAAGTTGGGCCTCTAATGGACTTAGTAGTTTAGTAAATGTTAAAACTAATTCATTGAATGACTATGCAAACTATGCATATCATATTAGATTTTTTATGACCAATGATGTACAAGCATATACAGGTATTAATAATTCTAATCCTAATAGTAATGGGTTAAATAAAATTATTATTGCAGAATCTGGTGTAACAGCAGGATTTAACATTATATCGTTAACTGCACAAGCTGCGGGGAATGCCAATGCAAATAAACGTAATATGTGGTCAAATACAAATTATACGCTTGTTATAAATGAGCCGCTAGGTATAACACTACTAGATAAGATGTATTATTCTGCAAAAGAATTAAAAGTTGTTAATCATATTAAATGCCCATATTTTATAGAAATATGGTTCACAGGATATAATGAAGACGGTACAATAGCAGCCAATAACTTATTTTATAGTTTGAACAGAGTTAAAATAATAGAAATTGCTGCTGATAGCAGCCATATAGGAACAACATATACTCTTAACATAATAAACGATTCTGTATGGGCAGAATTTAACTCAGTGTCTACACCACCATCTAACACGTCCATTGATGCAAGTACATTGGGCGAATTTTTTACAAAGTTCGAACAAAAATGGAATAATATGGAATCTAATATAAATCAAGACGGTTTAAAACGAAACAATTATACATTTAAAATACCAAACGAGTGGAAATCGTGGACACTGCGTAATCCAGATGTGTTGAAACAAAACTCACGAAATGCACCAATGTATGCTGAATTACAAGGCGGCAAAACAATTGTCACTATAAACAGGGGGCAAAGTGTTGAAACTGTTGTAGACTTTGTTATATATCTATGTCAAGAAGCTCAAAAATGGATAACAGGTGAGACTTCACCTGCACCCGGTGCTGCTAGCTTAGCTGAACAGGGTATGATAAGATATGTAACTGTTTATCCCAAGGTTGAATTAGATCAAACTAGACTTGTCGACCCTGTAACTAAAGATTATGTGCAAAATATAACATATATGCTTATTCCAACTGAAAGTGTTAAATCTTATACTGACATGGAAACAGTTAAAGCAGTGCAGAATCTTACTACTAAACAAAATAAACTCAACTATCTACTATCTAATAATAGACTTGCTAGAAAATATGAGTATATCTATACAGGTAATAACACAGAAGTTTTAAAATTTGATTTTAATTTACAGAATCTTTGGACTATTAGCCAACCTACATGGATACAAAGTAACAGCTACGACCAATATACTCAAGGTCCTGTTATTGATATTAATAGTGTGGGTGTTCAGCAAGTTAAAGGATTACTAAACAGAACTAAGTTATTGCCAACCGGTGTATTGAATATATTAGATGCTGCATCCAATGTACTTGATAATTTAGCAAGTCCAATTACAACTGCAATAACAACTATAAAATCTGCTGTGGCAGAGGAACAGCAGTTGTTAACTAATCAAATTAATAGCCAAGTAACTAAACTGGCTAATACATTGAATATAACTACCCCGTCAACCAGTGCAGATAAAAGTAATATTGTATTTAATAACACATTGTCTTTGAATTTAAATGCAGGTGATATAACAAAATCAATAATTGCCAAAACAGAAGCTGAATTGTTTTCAAATGTACAAAGTGCTACTAAACTATTGACCGAACGTCAACGTGCATTATCTAATAGATTTGCGGAAGATGCAACACCGCCTACTGCAAATTCTATGTTGCCTGTAACAGGTATGTTCGACTCTAAACCTAGCCAGCAACAAGTTAGACAAAACGCAGATCAAAATAAATTAACATCGGTGGCTGATCCAAATGCATTTGTACCTGGAACAGGATGGGTGGGTGCTATTATTGGAAACCTGTATCAAAATGCTGCATTTTTAAATATAGATCTAACGATCAGGGGAGATCCATGGTGGATACCAATTGGTAATATTTTTCAAGATACACTTGCAGAAGAATTAGTTGGTACTCAACGTTCGACTGGCAATGGAGCGCAGGTAAACAATGCCTCATATCTCGGGGGCGATAACGAAATACTGTTAGAGTTTAGGGCAGGTGTACTGATTAACGAAGATACAGGTTTGGCAGTCTCAGATCAAAATGGCGCAGATTTCTTTACAGGTTTATATGTGGTTAATAACATCACAAATATTTTCAATCGTGGCAAATTTACTCAAACTTTGAAATGTT
>Ga0114960_10001189_pt1 | contig 20980 bp, 25 predicted proteins | sample C_130625_MF_Meta_FD_92637 | JGI IMG/M metagenome (GOLD analysis project Ga0114960, IMG submission 92637) | Freshwater microbial communities from Lake Croche, Canada to study carbon cycling - C_130625_MF_MetaG | ecosystem: Environmental > Aquatic > Freshwater > Lake | place: Lake Croche, Canada... | reverse complement strand
GTTGCTGATGCTATGATGTTCTTGTTGGATCTCAAGGACTTTGTGATGCCTCCCGAGTTTGGTGGTGCTAAGTGTCCCAAGTTCAACATCGTAGGCAAGCAGGAGATCAACAATCTAGATCTTGCTAACATCATCGCACAGTCGCAAGGCAAGGAACTCAAGTATGAGATGGTTGACTTCCACAGCAGTCGCCCAGGACATGATCTACGCTATAGCCTCAGTGGAGATTTCATGAAGTCGCTAGGCTGGGAACCACGGATTGACCTAACAGAACGCATTAGTCAAGTTGTTAATTGGACACTTGCAAACGAAGATTGGTTAACTATCAATGTCTAAATATGGTGTATTAATCACAAGTGCTGCTAATGCAAAGTTTTCAAAGTATACTCCCGCAGAGAGATTAGAACAGACTTTAAAAACTGTTGAATCAGTTAGGCAATATGTTCCAAATGCTGTAATTTGTATGACAGATTGCAGCATCCCGGGAATCGATGAAGAAACTCAAAAGTTGTTGTCAGACAAAGTTGACAACTTCATTAATCTCAGTAAGGATCCAACTGTGAATTGGATTACGAACAATATTACACATCAAGATACAGTTAAGAATCTAACCGAACTTGTTGTTGTTAGTAAGTTTTTTAATCTTGCTAAGAAAGAAAAATGGTTCGATGGCTGTGATAGAATATTCAAAGTAAGTGGTCGATATTGGCTCAATGAAAAGTTTGATATTGCACGTTATGAACAAGAAGACGCTAAGGGCAAGTATGTTGTTAGCAAGAAGATGCTGAGTCAATTCAAATTTGATTATGTTGGGCAGTCCTTACAGTATATGCTTAGAGTCTATAGTTTTGATGCTGCACTGTTAGAAGATTTCATTGCTCGCTTGTCTATTATGACTAATTTTATGCAAGAGAAAGTAAATGCAGGCGGCTATATCGATATCGAACATCTGTTCTGTAGATTTTTACCTAAAGACTTAACATTGGAAATTGCTAGAACTGGTGTTGCAGGATATGTAGCACCCAATGGGACATTTATAGAGAATTGACATGATCAGAGAAAATATAGAATTAGACCTGCTTAGAAAAGAATATCATACAGCCGAACCTTTTCATCATGTTGTCATTGATGATTTTTGGTTACCTGACATTGCGGAAGAATTACACAATGAATTTCCCGAGTATGAAGATGCAAAGATTTGGAATGCACATTACAATACTGCTTTGGAGAATAAGAAGACTTGTAACCACTGGGATAAATTTCCTAGCGTTACATATAAGGCATTTAATTTTCTAGGTACAGATTGGTTTCAGGATAAGGTGCGATTCATTACTAATAGAAAAGATATTAGTATGGATTTTGGTCTGCATGGCGGCGGATGGCATGCCCATATGAATGGCGGCAATCTAAACATGCATCTAGATTATAATATTCATCCTAAACTTGGACTACAGCGCAAGTTAAACATTATTGTTTATTTGAGCAAGGGCTGGCATCCTGAATGGGGTGGTGGTTTAGAGCTATGGAGTCATAATGAAGAAACTAATCAACCATTGGCACATGTTAAAACAATTGATATCAAGTTTAATCGTGCTGTTCTATTTGATACTACACAGAACAGTTGGCATGGTTTGCCATTGCCATTGAGTTGCCCTGATGATATGGTACGTAAGAGTATGGCTGCTTATTATGTAGGCAATGCGCCTGCTAATACAGATGATCGTCCACGTGCGAGATTTGCTCCTAGACTAGATCAAATGGATGATCCTGCTATTGAAGAACTTATAAAGCAGCGCAGTAGTTTAACTACTGTTAAGATAACTTAATAAAGTTTACTTGTAACATCAAGCAAATTACTCGGCTCGACGACAAAGTCATTATTTTTATATTTTAGTCCAGCCGAGTCTAATCCCATTAATGTAATAATAGTCGGAAACATACGTTCAACAATAAAAATAAAATACGGAACGGTTGGATCGTTGCCATGCATAGCACCGGTTTCAAATACAACTTTTTTAAGTTCAGGATTATTATTGCACTGAACTATCATGCTATCCATTATAGAAAAATATGTATCCCAAAATTTCTTAGTTCCTGCGAAAAAGTTATACCAGCATAATGGCATTGGTATTTTCTTTAGATTAATTTCTTTCCCATTAAATTGAAAGAAAGTATTTGCAATATTACTAATGCCAGGATGAAACATATCGCCCTGTACCCATGAATTTAAGAATGGATTAAACGGTTTATAATTTGGCTCCATGAACCAAACATCATTATCTGGATTGTTTTTAATAAAATCAACAAACTTTTGCCCAGGTATTAGAGTTTTCTCATCCCACTTATAACTAACAAATCCCCAAATATCTGCTTTATCTTCTACAGCACGTTCTAATCCATGTGTTCTAATTATAGGCCATTCTCTTAGTCTATTACTAGTTTCTTTGTCATATGGTGGATTACAATTATTATATGGTGTAAAAGCAGGATCTAATCTAGATACTTGTTCGTCAAGATAATAAATTTGATAAATTTTTATGTTTTGATTGTTCATCGAAATCTCATTAAAAAATAAGGGGATACAAGATCCCCTTATAGCATAGCCAAATTAAACTTTGGTCTTCTTAGTTCTAGGCTTTGCTACCTTTGCAGCAACTACCTTTTCAACAGCCACTACTTTTTCAGCTGCCTTCTTAACACGAGTCCTTGCCTTCTTAACTTCAGCAACTACAACTTCTTAAACCTTGGCTTCTACTGCCTTAACTTCTTCGACTACCTTTTCAACTTCAGCAACTAGTTCTTTTGCTACTTTAGTTTCTGTTTCAACAAAAGCTGCCAATTCTTCTTTATACTTTGCTACTGCAACTTCTTCAATCTTGGTCTCGATAACCTTGGCTTCTTCAAGAATCTTAGCAACTTCAGCCGTAACAACTGGTACTACAACTTCTTCTACTTTCTTTGCTTCAGCAACAACTTCATTCTTAATTTCAGTTGCAGCTTCTGCTACTGTTTCCTTCTTTACAAAAATCTTGTATAGGCCGTATCCAACAAACGCTAATACAACTAATCCAACAATAACTGATTCCATAACTAACTCCTATCGATTAGCACAATTATATATGCCTAACAAATAGGAGTCAATATATTTTACTTAGTAGGAATAATCTTAGCAACAACTTCAGTTAGTGTCTTAGTGACTAACTTGCTGGCTTCAACTTGAAGATCAATTGTCTTTTCTAGAATTGTACGAAGTTCGCTTGGATAAACCATCATAAGCATCATACGGGCATTCTTGTTATATTCATCTAGGTACTTGTCAGTATCAAAATCAGTAGTCTTAGTAGCCATTTTAGTTCTCCTTTTTAGATGCAGCAAAATGCTGCACTGCAATATTATTTATACATGAGAATGGAGTAAGTGTCAACTATCATTTAGAATTATTTCTCTTGCTTCCTTAAGAGCAACTAATCGAATAGCACAGGCAGCAGCATCGATATGATTACGCTGCTGTCGATGATATTCACGCCACTGCTCTGTAGATTTAATTAACTGTTCAATTTGTTCGAGCATAGTTCTTCATACAGTGCAAAGCTGGCAAGATTCTTAGCCTTGCTCTCGACTTGGATATCGAAGCGATCCCAAAACTCACTGACATACATGTTAACAGCACGATTCCACATGAAGTTACTGTGTGCTCGCAGTTTCTGCTTCTTATGACCTGACTCTAATAGAGTAAACATATCTGGCATAATAATAGTGTCGTGATGTCCCAGTATATCCTCTCGACTAACACTATAATGTAGAGTAGGCCTAACACCGCGCCAAGAAGATTCAACCTGTTTGACCCTGTCGTCAGCGGCAGAAATGTACTCACCCGTGCGAACCCAATGGTGATGAACGTCCAGAACAATAGCAACATCACGTCTAATACTAAGACAATCATCCAATCCCCACGCATTTTCTTCGTTCTCGATAGTTATAAGATTCCTAGCCTCAGGGCTAAGACGACCCAAAGCATCGACAATTCCGGCAGGACCCCTACGTCCAGCAATGTGTACGTTAATCTTGAATCCGTGATCATGCCATTCTTGTCCGTAGCCCATCCATCGTGCCATATCAACATGATATTCAAACTCCTCTATTGACCGTTTAACAACATCGTCACTATCACTTGCCAACACGCAAAACTGGCCAGGATGAAAGCTGAGACGCACGTTATGAAGACGAGCCATTCGTCCAATCTCACTAAATTTTCTTTCAGCATAGTTTCGTACACCTGGCTGATTGTAGAAATAACCAAAATTTGGCTCTGTATACACAGGTAAGATATCGCTGCTAATTCTAACCATACGTAGATGTTCATCTAATGCTCCAACTTTCTCTACTAGTTTATATACCGCATTTAGATTGCGTTCCATAAGATCCCACAATCTCTGTTCAGCAACTTCTTTAGTTTGGCGCTTGAGCCAAGTAACAGTGGTAGTGCCAGTATTGAACTCACTGGCAGTATCTTTTTGGTTGATCCCATTGATCTGAGAGGGACCGTCAATCCATTTGCAGCAAAAGCCGATGCGTTGTGTCATATTATTAGTATACAGTATTTTCAATTTATGTCAACTAGTTAACTTAAATATAGAAAAGGATAATCAATTGGATGATTTAGTAAGAGAAGAAAATGGAGTGATTGCAGAAACTAAACAAAATTTATCTATCATACGCAATAACGAATTAGTTAAAATCAATCAGCCATTGATATTAGAATTAGAAAAGACATATGGTCGATATCTTTTTGTTCCATTTGCTATACCAAAGATTCTTCCAAATGATATGGAAAAATTTGTTGATTACTTTTTTTCCAATGCTAGAAGATTAGGTAAACGTATGTCAGATCTGGCAGGACCAACATTAGAAAAACATCAAGTTCCATATGTTAGCATCAATAGTAATACTGCAAATTGGACAGGGGGATCATTTGACACTAACCCATCATCCGATGTTTATTTGAAATTTCCTGAATTATTCGAGCAGATACATGATCTTATGCCCTGGGTTGGTGATAGAGATTTTAAATGGAGTATGTGGTCCAGTGATCATAATGTCCCATTACATAGAGATATTGGAACCATGACTGACACACCTATAAGTGCAAGGATAAAGTTATTTGATACAAATCCATTTGAAACTTTAACGCTACATCTCGATCCAATCGATAAAGATGATTCATTTAAAAAAGCATGGCAAATACCTATACCTAACGATACTAATTCTTTTGCGTGGAATAACTTACGTACTAAACATAAAAGTATTTTTGTACCTAGCAAAGATAATAAAAAATTTCGTAAAATTTTGTTTATTTGGAGAGGTACTCTTAGTAGTACCCTGCAGATTAATCAATATGTTGATCTACTGGATCGAAGCATTGCTGTTTATAAAAAAGAAACTCTGATAGATACAGAAAATACAGTAGACGATTATTTGATCATCTAAAATACAGGTATCTTATTTAAATTAGTGAACATCTTGGCATCATATTCGTCATTGACCAATGGTTCGCCCTTGATATTCAAACTGGTATTCAGCAAAATTGGACATCCAGTTTTCTCATACCATGCTTCTAATATTGGACGAATAATGCTAGGACTATCTTTTTTTACAGTCTGTACTCTGCTAGTACCGTCAACATGAATGATGGCAGGAAATAGATCTGGACGCTTACACTTTACCGCATACTGCATGTAATCGTAACAGTTGTGACTTAATTCAAAATATTCATCTGCATGTTCTGCTAATATAACAGGAGCGAATGGTCTGAATTGCTCACGCTTCTTGACAGCATTGACACGATCCTTAACATCTGGTCCCCTGGGATCTGCTAGTATACTACGGTTGCCTAATGCTCGCGGGCCAAACTCTGCACGACCATTGGCCACTGCTATTACTTGTCCCTGTGACAAATAATCAACAACACTCACAATATCAACATGCTTCTTAATATTATATCCAAGATAAGCATGATCAAATTTGATGTGTTGCTTAGTATGATATACGATTGAACCTAAACTTAATCCAGCATCTCCTGGATTCGGTGGTACCCATATACGATCGAATACTCTTAATTGGTCAATTCTTCCATTGGTAGCACAATTTAGTGCGCCGCCGCCTGCAATTACTAAATTCTTACTGGGTATACGAACTTGAGCGTAGGCACACAAACTAAACATATACTGTTCAAATATTGATTGAACACTGGATGCAAAGTCAGCATAATTGTCAGGATGAACAGTAAGCCATTGTTTCATTCCACGATGCAGGTTATGTTTTAATTTTGATCGAGGACCATCCCATACTTTAAAAAATCTATCCTTTAGTAACTGTGTATATGTTGGTTTACCAAATGCTGCCATACCCATAAGAATATATTCTTCCTCATTAGGCTTAAGTCCAATGGCCTGTGCAGCAGCACTATAGAATAATCCCATGCTATTGGGATAAGTGTTCCTAAAGATACACTTCAATCCTGTGCTATCGGCAGACCAAATGCTGGTTGTGTCCCATTCTCCGATGGCGTCGACGACTATAACAGCAGCATTAGGAAAGTTGCTTGTATAGAAACCCATTGCAGCATGAGCAGCATGATGAGGAACATATGTGACAGGTAGATTACCCAGCCCATGTTCTATTAGATGCTTCTTGATATTTTGAAAAATGGGAGTTTCGCCAGCGTACCAACGACGCATTGCTTTACTAATTGGTTTCTCAAACCAAACTATTTCAGTTGGTGTTCCATAACCTAGACAGTCATCCAGTAGCTTTTGATTTAGTTCTTTATCATTCTTACGACGATTATATCGTTCGGCATGTCCGGCAAACTTTATTTCGCTTTTATCAACGAGACATACGCTTGCATCATGATTAAGTGCATTGATACCCAGTAGCATTAGTAGATAAACGGATCACGTTTGCGCATTTCTTCTAGTTTCTTCTTCATCTTATATCTATACACTAATTTTTGAAACCATCTTACAATAAACATATTATATCCTTAAAAGTGGTGACCACTTGTTTCCACCGCGACAAATATATACAATCGGTTGACCATCTCTTGCATTGACAATGAAAACAAGTTCATTGGGTTCGCCAACTTGATCAGGTATACTCATACTGGTAGAAAATTTTATTCCCAATATTCTAATGGGGCTGCTAATATCAATGATGTTTGGACTTAGTGATATCTGTGCTTGATTATCTGTGCCGATTTGGATATTATTGTTGTTACTTGTAGTTCCGATGAACATAGTTCTTTTGTTAGATCTTATAAAAGTAAATTCAGCATCTTGATCATTGATTGTTAATGCTCCACGCGGACTATCGGTATTAACTCCAATTCTTCCATTGCTACCAACATATAGTGTTTCACTAAATTTAGCATCGCCTATGACATTCAATTCTTGTAGATTTCCCAATTTACGCAAATTACTATGTGAAATGCTAGGAGCAAGGGCATTGCTTGTTACTATTAATTTTCCATCATTCAACAATTCAGCATAGGGTTCTAACGATTGATCTACAATCATCTGACTGTGCATCTGAATCATCTGACTAAATGGTCCATGATCTAAGATATCAGTTCCTATCTCTAATGTGCCGGTTAAACTGAGATTTTTAGCAGTTAGTGTATCAGCAGCAGTGATATTCATTGCTGTAAAATTATTCTCTACCACAACATGATCATCTAGAACAGTCAGTTGAACAGACTCTGCTTTATCATCAATGCCAACACTACTGAAATTAGATATCATTCCTCCATCGATGAATGATCCATTCAATGAACCCTTTTGCCATTTAATTGAACTGACATTTATGCTTTCTTCAGGAAAGTCAGCATCGTTGAGTTTTATATCGATTTGATTTTGTACAGTCTGTTTAATAATATCTACTAGAGATATATTGGACATCTTGTCGCGCACTTGTTCTGTTGCAAGTTGTTGTACTGCTTGAATAGTTTGATCCTGAACAATTAATCTAACCGCGTTGGGTAATGAATTTTGTTCAATGATGTCATTATAAATCTTATTAGAAACACGTTCTAATATATTACCGATATAGGAATCAATCTGCTGTTTGATAGCATCTTGAAGTTGTTCGCTATTTAAATATGATTGAATAGTCTGTTCAATCTGACTATTGATTTGCTTTTCTAAGTCTAAGTTGATCATTAAAACTTCACAGTGATTATATGCTCAAAACCTTTACTGAAAAATCCTTTATATAACAAGTTCTTTTGAACCATATAATCAACACTGCCAGCATCACTCGAATATTTTGCCAATTGTTTAAAGTACATCGTTCTTCTTTCAATGGGCCCGATTGTTAATAATTGGGTATGATCCTTGATGCAGTACCAATAGTGATTCCATAATTGTTTATCAAATTTATCAGCAATACTGTTTTCCAGCATAATGTAGTTATTACTAGTATTAACTGTCATTGCATCAATCTGATTTTTCTTATGTGGTGCAAAGTTCTTATAATCCTGCAACGTGGTGATTAACCACCCATCAGTTAGTTTAGCAGTAGTTTCCAATGATGATCGTTGATTTAACTCTGAATTAGAATACGTGAAGTATTCGTCCAAACCAATGACAAAATTAAATTTTTCATCGAGTGCATCGATCGACGAAACCACCTTTTTAACTTTTGAGAAATCAAAAATGTCCTGAAGTGTTAAATCGCATACTATTGTAACTGAATACATTTCTGCTAATTTTAATGCAATAGGATTAAAACTCAAAAAGAGAACTGTACCATCTACAGATTTTAAGCTTCTGATTAGATTGGAGAAAATATCAGATTTGGTCTGAATGTTCTCATCCCATCGATCATTAAATGATCCAATGTCTTTGATTAACTGCCAATATTGCTTTTCTGTTTCTCTTTTAACTATCATTGCAAAATATTTAGCGAAAAATTGCAATGGTGCCCTTGGAGGGACTTGAACCCCCACGCTCTCGCAACTGATTTTGAGTCAGTCGTGTCTACCATTTCACCACAAGGGCATGTTAGTTTATTTACTACTACTGAAAGTAATTACTAAAATTATTCTACGTTCATTAGGTGAACAAAAATTATGTGCATGTGGTTCACCAGAAAATATTACTGCTTTATGCAGTGCAGGCTCGATTTGTTTAACTAGATTATGATCATTGTCAAAAATATAAGTTTGTCCTTGTGTAAATTCATTTATGTAAAGTATGAAATTATTATGTTCAAATTTATGATCTGTGTGAATTCTTGTTCTGCTATATGGACTATGTAATGTACTGTTTAATGCTGCTCTGAATACTGTATCAACTTCTATATTATGCTCCGCACAAAAGTTTTTAAAAATATCAATACAAATATCGTAATAGGGAGAATTGATGGTACCTTCAACTGGCTTAAATTCTTCGTTTCGATGCATCAATGCATGTACAAATAACCAAAATGTACTCTCATCATGATTTTTTTCTTTTTCATAAAACCATGGAAATTTAGAACTTAAAACATGTTGAAAAAAATCTATTTGTAACTGAGTTAAAGAACACTTATCTTCGACGAAGAACATTTAATTGATCACATATTTCTTATTAATAACACTAACTGTTAAATCTTGCTTAGATGTTTCAAATTTATCATAACCTACTTTAAGTTGTTGCCAAAAATCGATATATCTGCTGTCTCTATTAAGCAACATATTGATATTTGACATCCTAAATGGATAGATATGTAATTGCACAGACTTTTGTCCTGCTTTCAATGAATCTCTTACAGCAGCAAAAAGATCCTGCATTGGAGCATCTTGAATTGCATAACAGCCTGCACTGTCACATCCGCCATGGATCATAAGTGAAGAGCCAGTTGATCTCTGCTGACGATCATAGTTGTTAGGATATCCAGTATTCAAACTTAAAAAACGAATACTATGATAATTTAGTTGGCCGATACCAATATTATAAAATCCTTCTGGCGCTTGTCTATCACCTTGTTTATGCTTTGGACCAAGATCACCGCTGTAAGCACAAACAGTAAATGTGTTAACCAATGCATAACCTTTAGAGGTTTTGCGCCATAATTCAAGTTCATTTGACTGTTTGAATATTCTAATTAGAACAGGACTATTAGCAGTTGCCCCAACACTTTCACTTGCGCTAATTAATGCAGCAGTTTGTGGAGATAATCCGCCTCTGGGATCTATACGATCATAAACAATACTGCATCCACTGATAGATAGTGCAAGTAAAATAACAAAAATATTTTTCATGTTAAGCCCATAGACTACGACGAATCTTGATAATACGAATCAGCATTTCTTCATCTTCGGAATCATATGCTGCTTCAATCTCACGCAACTTCTTGTGTGTTATATCAGACATCTCTACTAACTGTGGATCTTTTTCCTTATTGGAGAAAATACTATGTCCTGCTGCTTCACTCTTTTCGCAATATTCACTCCAGCCACTGGCATCCATTGGATCTGGGCGATCAGGGCGAATCACCTTCCACCAATCATAGATTGCTTTAACTTCCCGAGCGGTAGTTGCTTGACTATCACAGCGATCATATACATCTAAGTTAGGATCGTCCAGTGTCATTTCCCAAGCAAGATGAGCAAGACCAAGTTCTGGGCACCGACCTTTACGCCACTTGGCTGTCTTGCTTTCATCAGTATTACACCAACGGCTCTTATAAGCAAGCTCAACTTCGACAAAATCTACTAGAGAGTTCATCAAACCATGCAGGATACGTTTGTCAAGATCATGATACTCGCCTGGTTTGAAGTAGCAGGGTAGCACATGACTCTTACGATTAAAACGATTGCGACAGTAATAACGAATGTCAGCAATAGGAGTAGGAATCTTACCCAGCACATTATCTAGAAACTCCGGAACAGTTTCGGTGATCCAGTATGCCCAAGGCTTAGCCTTCTTAGTTGTCGCATTCCACTCATCCCATTCTCCCCACGGGAGAGCATATGGTTTTACAATACCAAAGCGATCTCGAAGACGATCGACTAGTTTAGATTCTTCAAAATAATATCTTTTCATGTTGTTATACTACTACGTTCTTGATCTAGTGTCAATCAAAAGGTTTAGTATGTCTGACGCCGTCCCAAATTTCATGTGAAACTCTATAATCTTTAGAAGTGGAGATCACCAAATCATAAAATTCATCCAATTCTCCATTCCACTGCCCTAATAGCGCATTAGCATTGAAAATAGCATCATCATATTCACGATTCTTATACTGATAGATCATAGTCTGATGTTGGCTGATTAGATCAGGAAGATTTGTTAATACGGTGAATGTAATATCCTCGATTAAGGCATATAATGTCACAGGTGTTTCCATCCCTTCATGTATTACAGTATCTAATTCGAGAACAATATATTTCTCTCTGAGATCGTTAACCAAATTCTGTTCGAAAATTATTTGCATAGTGTAACTATATATTACAAATGGAAGATAGTTGAATTAAAAATGAAGTTTGATTTAATTAGTGATTTACACATGGATTTTTGGGATGAACACGAACAACCAAACTGGGAAGGTTTAGGTACTAGTTTAATTGCTGTTATATTAGGTGATATCAGTTTTCATTCAGAAATAACGTATAAGAAAATAGTTGAAATTAGCAAATATTACAAGTATGTGATATTTGTCGATGGCAATCATGAGCATAATAATGAATGTGGGTTCCAAGAACACAACAATCAATTAAGAGCACAATTATCAAAATATCAAAACATTGCCTATCTGAACAGAAGTGCTATTGTTCTAGATGGGATTGCATTTGTTGGTGCAAATGGTTGGTGGACTTTTGATTTCATGGAACCGGAAATATCAAGAGAAGAAGCATATTGGTATTTTGCAAGCAATAACATATACAGCGAGCCCTTTATGCAAGAAGTAGTACATACTGCAAGAGAAGACGCAGTTATAATGAGCGAAATAATATCTAAGTTAACTATCGACAGCGGAGTCACTGAAATAGTTGTATTAACTCATACTGCTCCTCAAAAAAGATTCATCGATTTTAATTTACCTCAAAATCATCCAGCACAGTTTTCTAGATGCGGAAGTAGTTTTTTACCAACTATATTAAATTTTGATATCAAGAAGAAAATACATACTTGGTGTTTTGGACATGTACATCAAGAATTTGATATGAATATTGATGATATTAGATATGTTTGTCATCCTCGAGGAAGAAAAGACGATAGTCCTCAAAATTTATTCTATTATCCTAAGATGATTAACTTAGATGTTGGGTTCTAACTTAACATTAAGTGGGAACCCATTACTACGAGCAATGGCTGTGACTTCCAAGGCTTTTTGTTCAGCTAACTCAAATGGCATGATTGCTACAATTGCTGAACCATCTGCATGGATCTTCACTGTTATTTCTCTTGCACTGTCGACTGAATAATTAAAAATTGCAACCAATGCTTCGATAACAAATTCCATAGTAGTTACATTATCATTTATAAAAATGACCTTAAACTGAGGGGGTGGTAACAAATCAGTTCTTATTTCAATCTTGTGTTTAATATCTGTGTCCGCTGTGCTCATTTTACCCATCATAGTTATTTAACATGGTGGGCAGAATACCCACCATGTATTGTATTATATTAGGCTTTGTAGTTAATAGCAATTTTCTTAGGCTGCAATTCCTCAGGAACATTACGTTTCAGAGTAATCTTTAGAATGCCCAATTCAAGATTTGCACCTTTTACTTCTACATGTTCAGCAATTTGGAAAGTGCGTATGAAATTACGATTAGAGATTCCTTTATGCAGGTAATGTTGTGGCTGTTCTTTATCACGCCATTCAACATGCTCCGCATCGGAAAATTCTTTGAAAGTTGGATCACCTTCAACAATTAGTTGATTCTTATCCAATGTTATAGACAACTCCTCCATACGCCACCCGGCAACTGCTAATTCAATTTCATAGTTATCCTCATTAACTTTAACAATGTTGTAGGGAGGATATCCAGTGTTAACTGAGTTTGCAAATGTACGATCCAACTCTGTAAAAAGCTGGTCGAATCCAATGGTTGCACGGTGAAAGGGGGTTAGGTCAAAAGTTCTTGCATTCATGTTCATCTCCTTTTAAAGCAAGATTAGTGTGACAGCCTATTATTAGCACTGTCACACTACTATATAGCTTAATTTGATGAAAAGTCAAGAGTTATTGATTACTTTTTTACTGTTTTGCAGCAGCGTCTTTTTGTGCAGCCATCTGCTCGCCTGCTTCTTCATTTAAAGTCTCAAGATTTTCTAATAGAAAATAACAATCTTTTTCAAAGAAAGTTCCAACAAAGAAATATTTTGAAAGATCGACATCTTCTCTCTTAACTTCGATGTTATCTTTCAATGATGTGTTCTTAAGATGAACGATTTCACTTCCGATCGGTTTAGGCATGTTAGGCATGTTATTATCTCCGTGTTATTCTATTTAACAGTTTAAGCAATTTTCCCTGCTTCTTTAAGGTCTTTTATCTTCTTTTGCCAACGCTTTACAGCACGGGCTTGCTGCTTCTTGCGCTTCACTGAAGGCTTTTCATAACGTTCACGCTCTCGAAGTGTTTGAAAGATACCTTCTGCTTGAACAACTTTCTTTAACTTACGCAATGCCTTATTGACATCGTTGTTGTAAACTTCAATTAAAGTACCCTTCTGTCTAAGATCTTCGTATTCGAAACTCATTATTCTTCCTCATCCTTTGTTATAGTTAGTTTGCCGGTTACCCACAACTGCTTGTTTTGATTAGTCCAGCCATCCTTAGTCCACTTATCCCAATGATATTTCTTAAACCAATTCTGTTCCTTCTTAGGCATATCCTCGGGAAATTCCCATTCTTCAGAAATCTTTTCAGTCTCGTATGCTGTATAGATATCCAATGATTTAACATCAAATTGATCCTCTGGATCATATCCAACAAGATCAGGTTCTTTATCGAATACCACATGAGTCGTTTCCATAGTCTTACGCTGTTCGACTATGAGATCATCCTTAGTCCAACGCTCAACAAGTACCATTGGTTGATCGCCATCAATATACCATTTAATTTCTTGTTCTACTTCTAAAGGACCACTTACCCAATACTCAGTATCTTCGAGTACCCAGTCTTCGTTCTCAAGGCCTTCGTCGCCTTCTTCATTATAAATTTCTTCTAAACGCTCTTGTTCTTCTGCATCAACATCATCGGGCCATGTCCATGACTCCCAACAACCATCGTCCTGTTCCATGTCTAGAACATCGCCAAGTTCATATAGTTCAACCTGATCCTTGCTGGAATCATAGTCGCTTAGATCTGGCTTTCCCTCATATCGTGCCCAACACCAACGCCACCCGATCTCCCTCTGAGCAACAAGATCGCCTTTTTTATAAAATTCGATTTGTGTACAAGATTTCTTTTCTGCTGTACTAAGTTTCCAAGTCATTGTTTGCCTCAATGTAATGTTGATATTGTATAGCTAACCAACTCATAGTGTCAATAACATTCCTCTGAAAAACATCTCCCAATGGATGATAACCATATGCATAGACATTAGGCTCTCCCAATAAGAATCCTTTCAAAACTTCGCAAGAACCAAAATGAACCATGTTCAATAATACACTATGACTATTTTTTGATTGTGCTAAACACCATCGAACATCTTTATCATTGCTACCATATAAGAATACAGTGCTAGGGACGGGAAGTTTCTTAACTGCTTCTGTTATTTCAGTTATCTGCTCCCATTGAAAATCTACCAAAAGAATCTTGAAGGAACGACTATAATCTAGATCAGGTGCAGTAATTAGATTTTTATCTACCAAAATATGCTAGGTCCTGATTTACTGTGAGTTAATAACGGCTTAATTGCTTCTTGTTCGTTTTCAGTAAGCATATCCCATAACAATTCACCCGACGACAGTAGCATTATAGCACTAAGGAGTAAGGGTTTATCTAGTAAGTAACTATCATTTTGTTCTTTGCTTACGTTTATCCATTTTTCATCATTCCATTTGAACAACTTAATAGCACCTCTATCCACTAGACAGAACAACTGACCTAATGTTTTTACTGCCGGGAATTGACTTCCAATTTCTGCATCTGCAACTGATTTATAATCTTGAACATCTGTTAATATATCAACTTGAGCGGTCAGTTGAGCAATCATATTGTTTCTATTTTTTAAATCTGACAATAATGTATCTATTTCAGTTGCTAGTTCAACCATTCTTTCTGTTTCGATTATTTCGCTCGAAACAGATACTTCCTTAATGATTTCAACTATCTTCTCAACTTCAACTATCTTCTCAACTTCGACTTCGACTCGTGTAAACACTTCGATCGGAACTTCAATTTCAACTATCTTTTCAACTTCGATTGTTTTATATTCTACGACTGGCCTGTCAACGTATTGGATGACTGGCTCTGGTGTTGGGATAGGTCCTTCCTTGTCTGCTGTACTTTCTGATCCTGTTGCTTCTTCAACTGGTCTTCTAGTATCTTCCTCTGTGATTTGGGGTCTAATTCTTTGCTCATTTTCCTTATCCTTTTTACTAAAGCCCATTGACATAGTTACTGCTAATATCAAGCAAACTGCAAGCGGATCAAATACTGCAACAATAACGATAATAACCCAGCGAACCGATCGTTCTAATAGGTCCTTATTAATGCTGTCACCGTATATTAATTGTGCAATATATTTAACAGGCCCTACTTCTGCTTCTGTCTTGGCTTGACTTTGTTGTAATTTTAGTTTTTGAGCATTGATTTCGCTGATACGTTTATTAGTATCATCAATGGTCTTGTTTAAATTATCTCGTTCTTTCTTTTGATTATTGCGTAATGTATTTGCCTGTGTGGCAATTTGACTACCGCGCTGATTCTCAATTGTCTTAGCATTGGTGCTTTGACTCAGTATGTTATTAATTGCAGCATCCATTTGTGCAATTACACGTTGACTATCGATGATACGCTGACGCTCAACTGTGATCTGCTGGTCTAACTGCTCGATGATAAGTTGATTATCACCTACACTACTGGTAGCATCAATATGAGCACGACTTAAAAAGCCAAAAATACCCATGCTGGTTACAAACATTAGTACAACAACAGCAGTTGACAAATAAATTCGTATAGTCCACCCAATTCGTTCCCAATTAGTGTGTAACCATACGGTAGTGATGATTTTACCAAATTCTAGTACGCTACCCATGATAACAATAGGCAGGAAAACCCCACTAAAAATTGCAGTGAGCCCAACAATTGAATAATAAGCAGCAACACCGCTTATACTAATAGCCGTTAGTAGTGCAATCAAATTTAGCATAATAGTCCTTGTTAAGCAGCAGTACGATACGCAATTACCTTACTAATTGGGTAATAGCTAATTCGAACTTCTTTACCTTGATTACCACCCAGTACTGCAACCATCTTAGCACCATTTACATCAACGAAAGCATAGAAGAAACCAACGTGCCCATTGTTTCTATTGCGACCACGGCGCATTACAACAACATCGCCAATGTTAGGTGCCTTTGTTGCTTTACCCCATGCTAGAAAACTTCGAGCCATTAGACTACCAGTTGTTTCCATGCCTGCTTGTGACAATACCATGTTTGCCCAAGCAGCACACCACGGAATACGTGCAGGATCAACTGTCTGCCCATTTGCTTCACTTAGTTTCTCTTTAAGAATCTTACGATCCTTTCGAGCATCTAGCCCAATCATGCTTTCAGCCTTAGCTAATACTCCAGTATTATTTGATTCTAAAAATCCAGATTTCTTAGCACCTAAACCAGGAAGATGCCCTGGAATGCCACCGTCTTCTTGCTTTACAAACTTAGATTCTGTCGTCGTAGCACAGTCACCTTTCCAAAATAGAAACTGACATTGATTCTTTTCTGCTATTACTTCAGGAACATATTCACAATAGATATTCCAGTTCTTACGCTTTGGATCTGTTAAACTAGCATTACAGCGAGCAACAGCAGTTGATCTAGCCACACGCCAAGTTTGACCAAACTTCTTAATTGTAATTTTTTCTTCAGTTGTTGGTTTAGCAACTGCTGGAACAGTAGCGACTAATGTGCCTGCTATTACTGCTGCAAGAGCGATGGTTGATATTTTCATTTTAATTCTCCTCTGCGGTTTTCCGCTTTTAACTGCACTGGACGTAAAAATACATGACGTCCTACAATAGCAGTCTTCTGAACTTTCTTACTGTGTCTATAATATTTACGATTATGAAAACTTAATGCGCCATTGCTCAGGTCATAACTATTACCCGATAATACTAATGTGGCGATGTTCTGACTAGTTTCCCATCTCTTACCTTCTGGTAATTTATGTTTTCTGCAAGTCCAACCAAATTGGCATTTTTTAGAATTGACTTGATGTACCACTTGACATATCGATGAAGGATATATCCCACTTTGGGTACGATTAAGAATCACATGTGCTACTGCAATTTTGCCTTCACGTGGTTCTGATCCCGATTCATAGTAGATAGCCTCTGCTAAACACTTATGATCTTGAGTAGTTGCATTTACTACTATCTTACTTTCTGCTGTGTCGCACCCTGCGAATGCTAGAGTGACAGCAACAGCCGTCGTCGTTATAATATTCAATACACTCTCCGTTTTAACTAGGGTTGCCACGCCCTAGTGATCTCCTTAAATTTAATGCAACTTTTCTGTTTCCAGGTAAGTTGCCAACCCATGTGAGTTAAGCTGCTAGAGCGTATTCACGAGATGTAATGACGTTGTCATTAGCATTTATAAAGTTTATTGCGTTAACCGAGCTTTCGCCGGACTGTCTACTTCAATCTTTTTAACGTCCGGCGATCCTAGTTCGTCCCCATCAAAAACACATAGAACTATAATCCTACGGGGCACTCAGTTATATTGTTGCTACTACAACCTATGTGCTTGTGGTGGAGACGCCGGGTACTGCCCCCGGGTACGGCCCGTCTTATTCCATTGCTATCAACAACAGTATGTTATTTATAACATTTTATTATGAAGATGTCAATTATTGTAAGGTTTTGCCCCAGAACCTGAATCACCCCATGCAGCAGGATCATTGCGACTGGTTCCTGTATCATATAGACTTCTTCTAGTTCCAAATTTAACCATTAATTGACTTAACAACCCATTTGCAATCAATCCACCTGTTATAGTACGCATCAATGCATTGATGTTTTGACTGTTTACCTGTGCTAATAGTTCTAATACACCAAATATCATTTGATCGGTGTTAAATGGATTATTATATTTCGTTGTTTGTATATCACCGTATAGAGATCTATTGACTATCTGCATCATGGTGGCAACAAAATACTCATTATTAAGTAACAATACTCCAGTGTTATCTACCTTACCAAATGCAACAGACTCGCCATTTAAATTGGTAATCAGCAGATCTGCCCCCATAGAGGAATTATTATCGAATATAGGATTTCCTAGACTATCTGTTAATTGTTTTGGCCCAAATCCACTCGAGTTACGTTGACTAGATTGAAGACCGCTGTTACCACCTCCAGGCAGTGTACCACCTGGGTAATCCGCATTTAATGGAGAATTTGTAGTTGAACCATTCGAGGGACTTAGATAGGATCCAATAACAGTTTTATTATCGATCAATGAAACATAATTGTCCAATGCATTTTTGACTACTGTTCTACCAATACCTTCTGTAATACTAGTTGGATGATCTGCCCATTGAGTGTCGATATATGTTTCGGTTTTTTGATCCGGAAGTAATGGAATATCCTGGTAAGGTGCTAATGCTTTATTCTTTTGATAGTCGTAAACATCGTTGGGATGCGCTGGAAATACCGGCGCAAGTTTAAATAGCGGTGTTGTTGGCATATTGCCTGTATATAGATTTTGATAGAAGGCGTTTGGATCTCTAAAATACTGACTCTGTGGCAGTCTATACTGATCTGTGTTTATGCCAAGTCCTTCTAATGCTGCTGCATTTCTTGCTTGACGCATCCCATACTTCATGCAATCGCCATAGCCATCATTGGTTGCGACACGCTCTACGAAATCCGCAGGACCACCATATCCTGTTTGATGTGCCCAAGATTCTAAATTATCCATGAATGATTCAGCATCACTTGGTTGTGCAGGCGTTTCATCAAACAAATCAATGTTATGTACATGTAAGTTATTTGCTTCTTTAATAAGTTGAGCACAACTTGCCTTATAAGCAACGTCTAACTTTTTAAGTTGCTCCTGTAATACAGGATCATTTGTATCTAGAATTGCTTGATGTTCTGCTTCGATTAAAATGATGAACTTATGTATTGCATCATCTAATGTATCAAATTTCCCAACTCCTGGAATATCGATGCTGCCAGGCACTGTGGGTACACCCGCCGCAGGATCGCCAGCTGCTCCTAAATCTGTGTATTTGTTAGTTAAGGTATCTGCTAACTTTGTAGTCAATGTGTTTAATGTAGCAGAAGCAGGATGCGCAGTGATATACTTAGTGGCTGCTGTAATTACCGGAATAGTGTCAGAATGCACATAACCGGCTGATGTTCCAATAAAATCAGCCATGGTCTGTTCACCCATTGCGCCTCCGCCAAATCCGTATGTTTGAGTTAACACAGCAGCATCGCTTTGACTCAACGGACTTTGAGTTTGGCTGATATGGTTTAGATCCGTCGAAGTTTCTATCTTGCTAAATGCCATACCAACTTGACGCATTGTGTTATCTGTGCTAATACCAATGATGGCAAACTGTATACCTAATTCTCTGAAATTATGTATGGGCATATAACTATAACTAGCAGGCATCATTACCTGTAGATTAGTTAAATCACCCAATGTAGTTATATTATGCACTGTTGTTAAAAATGCAGTTTTGATAGTAGAAATTGCTTCAGGATCAGCAATTGATGTTAGTGCTGTTTGTGCCAATGTATCAAATAAAGGATTATCAATTCCTGCAATTGGCAACTTGTAAGTGTTTAATGCCGTAAGCAAGCCAGTTCGATCGCCTAAACCTCTGTCAAGTATTTGCTTACATATATACCCAGGCTGCATCAATCTCATCGGCTGACTTGCATCCCAATTTCCTATTGCTATTAGATCAGCGGCAATAGCACTGATGTTCTGACCCAGTGTAGTAATGCTGAAAGTCATTGCATCCTGCATGTTTCTTGCTTTTGCGCCATAACCGCCATTGACTGGCCCAAACTTCATAGCCACCGCTTCTGCAATAGAAGCAGTCATTGCTTGATTTCCTGCTACTGTTGCTGCAACTGAACTAATAGTACTAGCAAATTTTAGATTGCCGCCCGCAGTAGATTGTATTCCTGTGTTAAGACCCGGAATTGTTCCATTTAATGCTCCTATAGCAACAGATCCTGCAACAGATCCCAATGCTGGATTTCCAGTCATGTTACCAGCATAGGCTGCTATCGTACCTTGTAATCCACCCATCAATCCAAACTGCATGGCTGTACCCAGAGGTGCTCCGCGAGCAACGCTGCCCAATGCAGAACTCAACCCTGCTATTGCACCCTGTGCAAGTTCGGGTGGCATGACATTAGATAGACCTGGGATCAAACTACCGCCCATGCTACTCAATGCGCCAAATGCACTGCCACTTAGTGCTTGTAATGGATTTTGTCCTGCAACAATACCTCCCAATGCCCCGCCCAGTGTTTGTCCTGCAAATGCACCAGCAGCGCCGCCCAGGTCTGTTCCCAGTGCATTGCCAAATGCGCCGCCTGCAGAACCAAGTGCAGCACCCATTGCCCCTTGAATGCCGCCGCCGCTTAATAAGGCCATACCAGCACTCATTGCTGCACCTTGAGCAACGCCACCAAGATTTTGCATCAATCCAGCCATACCTGTTAGTTTAGCAGGACTGGCACCGGCACTTTGACACCCTGATCCTGTTTCCATACCATTCTTTGCAGCATTAG
>Ga0114960_10001187_pt1 | contig 20998 bp, 26 predicted proteins | sample C_130625_MF_Meta_FD_92637 | JGI IMG/M metagenome (GOLD analysis project Ga0114960, IMG submission 92637) | Freshwater microbial communities from Lake Croche, Canada to study carbon cycling - C_130625_MF_MetaG | ecosystem: Environmental > Aquatic > Freshwater > Lake | place: Lake Croche, Canada... | reverse complement strand
ATTACTTCACCCATGGCAGAAGCCCCACTTAAAGGCACACACCCCATTCAGCAGGTCGGTGCTTGCGAAACATACTCTAGGCGCTACCTGTGGGTGGCTGCACTAGAGATCGTCGAACATGACGCCTTAGAGGCGGTTACAGCAAGTCCTGCTGGCGTAGATATCGATGCGTTAGTGGGTTCATGGAAGCAGGAATTGGAAGCCTGTACATCGATAGAAGAGTTGAGGAGCAAAACTAAGGAGGGTGTTACTGTTCTTAGGAAGACTAACCCAGAAGCTGCCGACAAGCTAAAAGGTATCGCAGTTGAAATCTCAAATAACTTAGAGGAAAAGTAAAATGGCTGCAAAAAAGATAAAGGACGCCGCAGTAGTTGTCCGTGAATATCAGGATCGTAATGGTCAACCAAAAAAGCAATGGTCAACAGTAGGATCACTGATTCAGTTTGATGACGGCGGCACTGTGCTGATGCTGGACAAATCATTTAATCCAGCAGGCGTACCTGGTGAGGCTTGCCGTATCTCATTCTTTGACCCTAAGCCACCAGGTGGATCCGCTCCAACGAAAGAAGTATCAGACGATCTTCCGTTTTAATGTTGCTCAGTTGAGCTACAAATGATGGCCAAGGACGGCCCCCTTAGGAGAGAAAAATGGCAGCAGTAGCAACAATTATAGTTGTTATGTTTGGACTAGGATTATTGACGATGATGGCAACACCGGCTTTTGTGATTTGTTTACTTGGAACGGTTTGGTCTTTAGCTGAAAACCATCAAGAAGCCTTCATGCCGTTTGTTCTGGGATCAATCCTGTTTGGTGTCCTATCTTGCTTTAACCGTCCGGTTTACTGGTAACAAAATGATTAGTTATGACATGTCGAATGAGGATTATCACAATTCAGTAGGGATCAGTAAATCAGGACTAGATCTGATTGCTGTATCTCCTGCTCACTTTGATGCTTCATTTAAATACAAGCGTAAGTCAATCCCCGCATTCTTAATCGGAAGTGCCGCTCATTGTGCGGTTCTTGAGGCTAATGAATTCGATGACCGCTATGGATGTTTAGATGCCGATAAGCGTACAAAAGCAGGTAAAGAAGCACATGAGTACTTCAGGCAATCAGGGAAAGAGTCACTGACGCCCTTTGAGTACGACATGGTGATGAATATACAAAAATCTGTATGGACCCACCCCCTGGCTAAAAATTTACTGCAAAACGGTAATCCAGAGGTGTCATGCCTTGAACGGAGAAACGGAGTTCATGTTCGTGCTAGGGCTGACTATCTGCGTAAAGATGGAATCATTGTTGATCTCAAAACAACGCAGTCAGCTAGTGAAAATGAGTTCGCTAATTCAGTAGCCAAGTTCAACTATCACCGTCAAGCAGCTTGGTACATGGAACTGTACAGATTGGCAGGTATGGACATTGATAACTTTTATTTCATTTGCGTGGAAAAGGAACCACCTTATGCTGTGGCTGTATATGAACTAGACGCTTTTAGCATTCAGAAAGGGAGTGATGAATGTACTAAATTGTTGGAGATCTATAAGGAGTGCTTAGAAAAGGATTACTGGCCTGCTTATTCAGAAGAAATAAAAACAATCAAGCTACCAGCATGGAGATGAAGATGGATAGAGAAATGGAAATCTTGATATACAAATATATTGACGCTAAATTTGATGACTTCAAGATTAAAGCAAATAAAGACATCATGAAGGCGGTTGATGGAATCAATGAAGGCATTGAAACGCTTAAGAACGTAGAAAAGCTGAAGAAAGACGTTAAGTCACTAAAAGGGATCTGTGAGGAACTTATTGATAAACATTCTTTCTTGACTGAAGTGTCATTTATTGCAAGACAGCGAGGAACAGTTAAGGACATGATCAAAGTGAATCATGAATTGATACAATCGATGGATTTTGCTGGTGATTGGTTCTCTAAAAGAAACAGTATGCCCCTAAACAAACTTTACGATATGTATAAGAATGGGGTTCAACCGGACAATGAATAATGAACATGGAACTCCTGATCCTATTTGCAGTGCTACTTGCATCGCTGATAACTGTAGACATTTAAAATACATACCAGTAGGTAAAATCAAAGTATCGAGAGGGGATATGTTTTATTCCTCTTTTGATGAACACTTATTGCCTGAAGGAACCAAAACCCTTTACATAGAGAGACGACATGAAGAACTTTGACTACATCTTTGATCAAGTTGTTAATAGTTATGCTGATCAAAACATGTTCTGCGTCATTATTGGCGCTATGGATGGTGTTAAGCATGATCACTTCACCCCCTATTTAAGAGCTAACAAGCATTGGGAAGCCTTAATGGTAGAGCCTGTGCCTACTTACTTTGAACAATTAAAAGAAAACTATAAGGATCGTGAATTTTTGTTTGAGAACTCAGCTATTGGCGCTGAAGCTGGTAGAGCAAAGATAACAATGATTCCTGAAGAACTTGTAGGAACATCTCTTCCACAATGGTGTGACGGGATTTCTACATTGGTTCCAGATAAAAGCATTATAAGGAACTTTAAAAATGTTTATGTTGAACAGGAAATCAATGTCATCACGTTTAACGGACTTGTTAACAAACATGACATTCTAGAAATCAATGCCATTCAGATTGATGCTGAAGGCTATGACGCAAAAATCTTTTACGATGTTTGGAACGCAGGATTTTCTCCTGAAATTGTTAACATAGAAGTTGTTCACATGACAGATGATGATCTTTCTCTTATTAAAAATGCTTTGATGGATAGCGGATATAACATCCTTCTTCATCATGACGATATGTTGGCATACAGATGAAAGTAGCATTCTTCATACACAATGGATGGGCTTTTGGCTCTATTCACAGGGCGCTGTGTAAAGAGTTTTATCTGCGCGGCATTTTTGCAACGATATTAGATTGGAATGAATCTTATACGCAAAAAGATTTTGACGGGTTCAATGAAGTTTTTGATTACTTCATGACGACACCTGGTAATGCAATTACATGTTTAAACAATATGAGTGTTCCTAATAACAAAATTATTGCTGTCGCTCATGCTGAATGGGATATTGATTTTGGCTTGTCAGAAGGCAATAGGTTTGATGAATTTGCAAACTATGCTGTCATTTCAAGTGATTTAATAGCCACATCTTTTAATAGAAAAATTAATAGGATTCCAAAGTTAGTTCAAAATGGCATTCATTTTGATTGGTTTTATCAAAAGCCATCTGAATCATTGTCAACAATAGGATATGCATCAGTGATGCATGCTGTTATGTGGGATCGCGTAACAGATAGGAAAAGAGGTCATTTAGTAAAACAAGTTGCTGATGAACTTGGAATTAACTTTAACCCTGTTGATGACAGGAATTTCCTGTGTATGCCAGCTTATTATAAGACTGTTGACTGCGTGATGATGTCTTCTATTGAGGAAGCTTGTGGCCTATCAATGATGGAGGGCGCTGCGGCAGGTAAGATGGTTCTTGGAACAAAATTAGGATGTCTCAAATTTCATCCTAAATGTGGTTTTACTCTTCCTTTTGAAGATGAGGCTTATGTGATGCAGGCTAAAGATTTGATTAATACAGCAATCAGTAACCCGCATCTATATCGCTCTATATGTAAAAACAATCAAGATTACGCCAGAGAACACTATGACTGGAAACACGTCATAGGAGGCTGGATTAATCTACTTCCAAATAGCATCCGTAGCATTTAAGTTGTACCAGCCCTTTCCATCAAGGCCCTTAATCTGCTTAAAGACCTTATCCATCTGTGACCCCACATTCTGGAGGCTGTATTTAGCCCTTGCGTTACTAGCAATCGCCCTGCGATTCAGTGAGCCAGCAAGTCTTACAGCTTCCAGATAATCCCCAAGGGTCTTACAGCGATAACCACTGTAGCCGTGGTCAATCGTTTCAGAGAAAGCCCCAAAGTCAGAACCAATCAAAGGCGTTCCACAAAGTTGACTCTCAACACCTGATCCACCGAATGGTTCAGTGTACTGAGTAGGCATCAACATAGCGTAAGCGCCACTGAGAAGCTCACTACGGGCTTTTCCAGTAACAGGCCCCTGGTAGGTTAGATTAGGAATATTGTCGCTTAGGAACAGCTCTGGTTGGCCTGATCCCACCATAAGAACTGGCATGTCTACATTAGCAGCAATTTCTTTTACGATATGAAGGCCCTTGCATTCAATGACGCGACCAAAGTAAAGAAGATATTTACCTGGCTCATAGGAAGGCTCCCAGTCATCAATGTCGTATCCCATTGGACACACCCATTCGTAATGATTGCCATTCCTACGGTCTTTACCTTGGTGATAGTGCCACCAAGAGTACGTTTCAAAGACCCTGAAATCGAAGAAAGTATCGGGGTAACCAATGCCAATCTCAACGTGATAAGCCTGAGGCAGAAGCTCCCTAAGGTAACCGTGAGTGTGGCCAAAGGGGTGACAGATAATGTCTCCCTTTTTAACCCTCTTCAAAAGCTCTGGATTTAGCTTTTCGCAGAAAGCGCGATAGATGTCTGAGTCAGTAGATGCTTCCCCATGAGGCGGGGCCGCTTTCATTTTAGCCTGTAACGGTAAGAACTCTTCTTCAGACAGGATCTGAACGTGTTCATCAGATTCGGCTTCAGTGCCTTCGTTACTGTATTCAATGACTTCATAGCCAAATGGACGCATCATTTTCCCGAAACGGATAACGCGACCAGTGAACGCACAATGGCTAAAAGAGGCTTTAGGAACTGTGTGAAACAGCCCTAGAAGGTGCAGAGTTGTCATAGCTACTCCCTAAATAGTTCTGACGGGTTAGAAAAGCGTTACCGCTGAATGTGATCCTGATTGATGTAATGATCAGGTTCTTGTGGCTTCATCTGGCCTAGCGCCAGCTTGAGTGATTGTACCTCAGCTTCGAGGGAGGCGCATTTTGCCTTCAAGTAAGCTAGTTCAATGATTGGTGAATTTTCCATTTTAATTTGGAATAATCAGATAAAAAGCAATATTGCCGCTAAAAGAAGCCAAACCAATATTAATAAATTCAAGCAATATTTCTCTATTGTTTGTTGAATCAATGGTGGCTTGTATAGAAACATATGGCGTTGTTGGATTAGCGTTGTATTCTCTAGAAATTATTAATGTTTGCATCTTTGTTCCAGGCAAGCCACCATTAATAAGTTGGTGATAAACCCATCCAGTTTGAACGCCACCAGGAGCAATAGATAATCCGTTGGCTATAAGAGGAACTACTTTGGCATGAGGAGCTGAACCCACTCCTCCATTAAAGTACTGTTCTCCCCTACTAAATGTTACAGGGATATAAGTGTAATCATTTGCAACTGCATAATAATCGTTATAAAGAATTTTAATGTTATTGTTTCCAGCATTTCTGACACGAATAATATTGCCAGCTTGAGGAATTGGAGTACCAGCAGGTTCACTGTCATTATTTACGCCAACCTTAATATCGCATAAATTGCCACCAAAATAACCTGTTGTTTGATTTGGGGTAGTATTACCATAGCCAAGTTCACCGCCTGGATATTGATCACCGCCAACATAAGCGCATACCAAATTAGCTGGTGTTCCTGCTGGGGAACCACCGTCATAACCAGCTTTGCAATCTTCAATGTAAAACGATGAATTTCTTAAGCCTGTCCCAACAGAATAAATAGCACAACCATTCAATTCATCAACAAAAACTGCGCCGGTGCAGCGCATATTGATACCATTGATATTTACAGCAGACGTTGAATCTGTGTAAAAAGGATACTTACAGAACAAAGTATTAGCCACGCAAGTTATTGCGTTTGATGTTCCTGTTACATTAAAACCTTTAACAACATAGTCCATTGTGTTTACAGTAACGACAACATTGTCGTTTGCGGTAGAGCCAGACGATCCACCATTAATCAAAAATCCGTTTTCCCACTGACTCATATATTGAACATTAATATTTGTCCAATACGATCCCCTTAATTCTAAGGCTGTTCCTACTCTTGATGTAGAAGAAATTCCCACAAGCATTGGAAGATTTATTGTGTTGAGAAGTGTTCTTAGAGTTGATTGATAAATTAATATGCCAGTATTTGCCGCGCCAGAAGCGTATTCCCATGAAATCTTACCAATAGTATTACATTCAATGTTAATTGATCCTGATATAATTAATTTAGCATTAAGGTAATAAAATCCGCTTGGTATATAAAGTATTTTCTTTGGCGTTGTTGTATAAATTGCGTCATTAATGGCAGCTTGGAACCCTGCTGTGTTGGATGCTATGTTGGTATGACTAGGATCATTAACCACATTATATGGCGGTTGAGATATATCAATATAAATTGATGCTCCAGCAGGGCCAGTGGCTCCAGGAACGCCAGCGGCAGTAACTAACCAAACAGAAAATGTTCCAGATCCAGCAATGGTATCTACAGTGATATTTAATGTGTTAGAACCAAATGCAGTAATGTTACCTTCAACCCAGTTACTTGATGTATTTGAAATCCTGACACGCATCCCATTAGCGAATGCTGTATTTGGCTGTGAAAGATTGGTAATAAATGTTTTTGCCCCAAGACTAATTGTATTGGAAGTCAAAGAATTTAAACCGTAATAACCAAGACCAGTAGCACCAGATGCCCCACCAACTCCGGTTGGTCCAGTAACTCCAGTAACTCCAGTAGGACCGGTAGGACCTGTAGGACCAGATGCCCCACCGCCAGGGCCAGTTGGACCCTGAATTCCTGTAGGACCTGAAGGACCGGATATGCCTTGAAGACCAGTTGAGCCTTGAGGGCCAATAGCACCTGAGTCAGCATCAACCCACTGAGTGCCGTTAGTATCGGTGTAATAGATTTTAAGAGTACCCGTATTGGTATCCCACCACAGCGGATAGGCAGCAACACTGACTGGAGGCGTTAAGCTAAACCAGATCTGTGCGCCATAAGGGCCTGTAGGCCCAGTTGTACCCTGTACACCAGTAGGACCAGTCGTTCCTTGTATACCCGTTGCGCCACTAGGTCCTTGAATACCTTGATTACCTTGAACGCCTTGGATACCTTGGATACCTTGGACACCCGTAACGCCTTGAGTACCTTGAATCCCTTGAGGGCCAGTAGGTCCGGTTACACCACTTAAACCTTGTATACCTGTTGGACCAGCAATTCCGGTTGGGCCAGTGCTTCCAACCCCTGATGGACCTGTTGCACCTGATGGACCAGCAATACCCGTAACACCCGTAGGGCCAGTCGTTCCTTGTAAGCCGGTTGGCCCAGTCGTTCCTTGAATTCCGGTTTGTCCAGTGAAACCTGTAGGCCCTGTTGAGCCAACTGGACCAGTGACACCAGTCTGGCCGTAAGTGCCAGCAGGCCCTGTCATGCCAGTAGGTCCAGCAATACCTGTAGGTCCAGTAGAACCTTTGGGTCCAGTAGGTCCTACAATGGGTCCAACATTATTCCAAGCAGTACCATTCCAAACATACAAGTCGCCGTTAGAATTAACTACATAGGCGTCATTTGGAGAATTTCCTGTTGTTGGCAAATTTGCTGGAGTTGCGACAGATCCTTTAATGTTAATACTGGTTCCTTGAACACCTGTTGCTCCAACAGGGCCAGTAACACCAGTAGGCCCTGCAATACCAGTAGAACCTGTCGTACCTTGAGGGCCAGTTGGACCAATAGGGCCTGATAACCCAGTAGGTCCAGTCATGCCCAACCCTGTTGCACCTGATGCCCCTGGTGGACCTACAGGTCCAGAAAATCCAGTCGGTCCGGTAGTCCCAGCACCTGTTGCACCAGTTAAACCAGTGGCTCCTTTAGAGCCTATTAAACCTTGGATACCAGTAGCCCCCGTTAAGCCAGTAGGACCTAATGGACCAGTAATCCCTTGATAACCTTGAGGGCCTCTCACGCCGGTCGCACCAGCATCACCTTGCGGACCAACAACACCTTGGACACCTTGGACACCCTGGATGCCTTTTTGACCTTGGATGCCCTGATCTCCTTGCGGACCTGTAGAGCCAGCATCACCTTGAGGGCCAGTAGGACCATCATTACCTATTCTTCCCTGAGGGCCAGTAGGGCCTGATGCTCCAGTAACACCAGCAGGACCAGATGCGCCAGTTCGTCCGACAAGACCAGATGCGCCAGTGGGGCCAGTAGCACCAGTGATACGACCAAGGTTAACCCACGCAAAACCGTCCCAAGCATAAACATCATTCGTATCTTCTGTTAACCAAGCATCATTCTGATTGGGGTCAACAGGTAGATCAGCATAAGTAGGAACTTGTCCGCTAAAAACAAGACCAGCACCTTGAGGGCCAGTAGGGCCTGTTGAGCCTGGAGGACCCTGAAGGATCTGACCAAGTTCAATAAGAAGTTCTGGAGTTGTTTGGATAAGTTCTAATGATGCCATGATTTATCCTAAGTTTTGAGATACGATCTGTGTGCCGCTTGTACCAGCAGCATTTGATATGCCCCCGCCAGTCCCTCTAAAATTATTATTGGCAACAATGAAATTATTACAGCCAGAATCAATTTTAAGCGCGTAAGTTTGAAAACCATTATAAACGACATTATTCCCCATGCACCCAAGCACTTGAAAATCGTTTGTTCCAGTTACAAAACGTATCCCTGCATAACTCCCATGAGCTGATTGAGAATTACTTTGAAATGTGCAAGACGTAAAATTAGACCTTACCGCGCTAGATCCAATCGCAACACCTTCAGCCCCGCAGTTAAAGAATTTTGTATTTGTAAATCTCATGCTGTCTGATGTAGACAAGGTTAACCCCGGTTGCGAATTACCTCTTCCACCAGAAAACCAGCACCCTACGAAGTCAAACTCGACACAATTGGCAAGTAAAACACCGTTTGCTGATGAGTCAAAATACACATTAGAAAAAACATTATATGCTGGCCGATTGGCTATAGTATAAGACACAGCATCAGTAGTCATAGACCATGTACCATTTAAAATATCGCCGTTTGAGCAAGTAAATGCTTCAACTTGACCATACAATCTAATACCGCCAAGAGAACCGCCGCTAGTATTCATTATAAAATCATTTACATATATGTCATTTACAGGCCCTACACAATAAATACCAATAACTACATAGTCGTATATATTAAAAGTTTCTATAAAAATATTGACTGAATTTTGTATTAAAATCCCATGATAAGAACTAAATATAACAAAATTAGTTAAATTTACTGCGTTGCAAGCATTTATTGATACCGCCGCACCTCCAGTTGGAGTCGAAGCGTATCTTATTCCTATATTATTTATACCGCAAATTTGAGCGGCATTAGCATTAGTAAACGCAATAGTGTTTGATGATGCAGTCCATTGCCATATTACTGAAGAACCAGCTCCTTCCCCCATAAATATTATTGAGGTATTATTTGCTAATAATTGGCTTGTTACTTTATAGTTTCCAGTAGGAAAATAAACTATTCCACCACCATTCCACCCGCCGCTAGTTGCACTTGCAGCAGCCATAGCAGCCTGAATAGCTGAAGTATCATCATTAGAATTGTTTCCAACAGCACCATAGTCCTTGACGTTAAAGACTAAGCGACCAGATGTTGTTCCAGCAGGGCCAGTAGCACCAGCGGGGCCAGTGGCTCCAGAAGGTCCGATAGCGCCAGAAGCACCAAGTACGCCAGCGGCGTATGTTAATGGGCCAGTGACTGTGACATTAACTAAAGTACCATTGCCGCTATTGGCTAAAAGCTGGGAAGCTGTTCCTGTGGTGACAGGATTATTAGCAACCCAAGATGTTCCATTCCAAATCCATGAGCGTCCATTAGCTGTATAGACTTGGCCTGTAGTGGGGCTTGCTGGAAAGTTAATAGCTGCCATGGTTTATCTCTATAGCGTTGGATAAGGCATAAGAACCCAAGAAAGCGTAGCTTCATTCCATTCGTATGCATGACCATCATTTGGTTTGGGGGTAGGTGGTTCCCAAACGTACGTAGTAGTGTTCAACGCCCAGCTAGGATAAGGTTGTGGTGGTACAAAAACATCAGTAACAGGATCATAAGTATAGCCAATTCCAGCATAAGTCCCGCAAAAATTACTGTTATAACTTGTTTGATGCCACATCGTGTCATCCCCAAAAAGAGACTGACAAAACGCAATGCCTATAGGGTTTGATTCTGGGTATGGCAAATTATCTATCACATCATTATTTACGGCAATGACTTGCGTTACGATATTTGAAATGTCTAATTGTGCAAAGTAAGCCATGTTTAAATCCTAGAACGTAATTGATCCAGATCCGGTAAATTTATAAATTCTATAACCACCCGTATTAGTAATAGTTGGCGATCCTGTGGTGGATCTAGCAGCATCATAGGTATTAGCGTATCTAATGACGACGATGCCTGAGCCGCCTAGACCCGCATCTGAATTATTTGTGCCGCCACCACCGCCTGACCCCGTATTAATTACTCCGCTCGTTGCTACAGACCAAGTTGTGTTATTGAACCACTCATAACCGCCATTACCACCTATTCCAGACCCGCCAATACCATACGTCCACCCAGTGGTAAAATTATTAAACAGTTGGGCGTCACCCCCACCACCCCCCGCATAAGTAACGGCGCTTCCAGTGATTGACGATGAACTTCCTGCGCCGCCATTGCCTGCTGCTCCGGGGACAGTATTTGTAGCATTAACACCAACACCACCAGCACCGCCGCCACCGCCAGCAATCAATTTGTATGGCCCACTTACCCCTTGGTTTCCATTACTAAACCAAGTAGTACCGCCCGCATTACCTTGACCCGCTGTCCCCGATGCCCCCGGAATTTCATTTGCAACGTCTCCCCCGTTATAAACCCATCCTCCCGCGCCTGATCCACCGCTACGGCCATCGGTGCCACCATAACCACCAAAGCCCCCGCCAAGCGAAGTAATAGAGCTAAACACGGAATTGTTTCCATTCGCCGCCCCGGGGCCAATGGCACCACCACCGCCGACCGTCACAGTAATAGCCGATCCCGCAGATACCGCTAGACCCGTTGCAGTTCTAAAACCGCCTGCGCCAGCGCCCGCGTTACCTCCACCACCGCCACCAGCGACAACCAAATATTCAATAGTAGGAGGAGGATTACCTGATATACCGACAAAGTATCTAGCTTGAAGAATACCACTCATGTTAAACCGCCACCTGCGATAAACCAAACTGTAGAAGTGACTTTATAGGCTGTTGCGACCCCCCGCTGTGCAAGCGTTCTGGTTCCTGTCGTTGCACTACCTGCCAAATACATCGTATCCGTTGTAATAGCGATAGAGATGTTACCAGACGTATTGTTAACAAAAGTCAACGATGTACCAAGCGGATAAGCAACCGTTCCATTTGCAGGGATCGTTAATGTCGTTGTTGTTCCTGTTTCAACAACCGCTTTCCCCGCATCAGAAAGAACAAGTGTATAGCTGATGCTTTGATTGTTTTGCGGGATTGTAGTCAGCGCATCAAGATTGTAAGACGTACTGTCCGTACCTGTTAACGTGACAGTGTTACTCGCCGTCAGGGTTTTGCCGTCAGCGATAGTTAAAGTTGACCCAGTAGCAGGAGTAGTTAATGTTAATTTATTTATAGAAGTTGCTGTAGCTACACCCAGTGTAGGAGTTACAAAAGTTGGCCCAGAAGTTAAAGCAACAACAGTTCCTGTTCCGCTAGTGGTATAGCTTGTCCCCCAAGGACCAGTAATGCTAACTGAGTTTGCAATACCAGCGCCAGGATAAACAGTTGGACCTGTTGACCCTGTAGGACCTTGTAATCCAGTGGGGCCTGTAGTTCCTTGCAGACCAGTAGGGCCAGTAATGCCCTGCAGACCAGTTGGACCAGTAATACCCTGCAGACCAGTTGGCCCTGTAGTTCCTTGAGGTCCCGTTGGACCCTGAATTCCTGTAGGTCCAGTCGTTCCCTGCAATCCTGTAGGCCCCGTAGTTCCTTGGATACCAGTTGGACCAGTGCTACCCGTCAAACCAGTAGGACCTGTAGACCCTTGTGGACCCTGTATACCAGTCGGTCCTGTAGAACCTTGTGGGCCTTGGATGCCTGTTGGTCCAGTTGTACCCTGTAAGCCAGTAGGTCCAGTAGTACCCTGTAATCCTGTTGGTCCCGTGGTTCCTTGTAGTCCTGTAGGCCCTGTTGTGCCTTGAAGTCCGGTAGGGCCAGTGGTTCCTTGCAGTCCCGTAGGTCCAGTTGTGCCTTGTAAGCCCGTTGGTCCCGTAGTTCCTTGTAATCCAGTTGGACCAGTAGTGCCTTGAAGTCCGGTAGGGCCTGATGGACCTTGGATACCAGTAGGCCCCGTAGTGCCTTGAACACCTGTAGGACCTGTCGTACCTTGTAGCCCCGTTGGACCAGTTGTCCCCTGTAATCCATTTGGACCCGTGGCTCCTTGGAGTCCGGTAGGACCAGTCGTGCCTTGCAATCCAGTAGGACCAGTAATTCCTTGAATACCAGTAGGTCCGGTCGTGCCTTGTGGACCAGTCGAACCAGTTGCTCCTTGAAGGCCGGTTGGGCCAGTGACACCGGTAGGTCCAGTGGTTCCCTGAATACCGCTAGGACCAGTCGGACCAGTAGTCCCCTGTAATCCTGTAGGTCCGGTTGTACCCTGAGGTCCCTGGATGCCCGTTGGGCCTGTAGAGCCAACAGGACCCGTTATTCCGGTTGGCCCTGTAGTTCCTTGTGGTCCTGTTTCACCAATCAAACCTGTTGGACCAGTAGTTCCTTGCAGACCTGTGGGTCCAGTGGTTCCCTGTAAACCAGTAGGTCCAGTCGTACCTTGAAGTCCGGTAGGTCCCGTTGTACCTTGAAGTCCGGTAGGACCAGTAGTGCCTTGAACACCTGTAGGTCCCGTAGTTCCTTGCGGACCCGTAGAGCCTGTTAATCCAGTAGGCCCAGTAGTTCCTTGTGGACCCGTTGGGCCACTGGGTCCTTGAATGCCAGTTGGTCCAGAAGGTCCCGTTTCACCAGTTAACCCAGTAGGACCCGTTATACCAGTAGGACCCGTTATACCAGTAGGACCCGTTGATCCGACAGGGCCTTGAATGCCAGTAGGTCCCGTTGTGCCTTGTGATCCTGTGGGGCCGCTGGGGCCGCTGGGTCCTTGGATGCCTGTAGGACCCGTTGTGCCTTGCAAGCCAGTTGGGCCAGTTGTTCCTTGAATACCTGTAGGACCCGTAGATCCCTGAGGACCAGTTGGACCAAACAAATAATAAGGAAGATCAATCCAAGGATCTATACCATTACCGACTTTAATCTGTTCAGTTGTAAGATCAAGGCCCATTTCGCCTTGAGACAAAATCGGATTAACAGCTATCCAATTTGCGCTTGTATCTCTTCGTAACTGAATCTGAATAGTCATTTAAGCACCACCGCAATCAATTGGATTAACGCCGCCGAAAAAAGCGTTTGCGTAACCGTTATCTAAATCACCAAATGTAGGACCTTGAGGACCAGTAGGTCCCGTTGCGCCATCTACGCCATAATGACCAGGAGGACCAGACGCGCCAGTGGGGCCAGTAGATCCAAAACCAGAAGGTCCAGTAGGTCCAGTTGCACCATCTATACCAGTAGGGCCTTGAATACCCGTAGGTCCTTGAAGGCCAGTAGGACCTGTTATGCCTTGTGGACCAGTTGCGCCATCCACGCCAGTAGGACCTTGAATACCAGTTGGCCCCGTAGTTCCTTGAGAACCATCAGGACCAGTAGGGCCAGTAGGACCTTGAAGCCCAGTAGGACCATCTATACCAGTAGCACCCGTAGTCCCCTGTGGCCCTGTAGGACCCGTTATGCCAGTAGGCCCATCAACACCCGTTGGACCTTCGATACCAGTCGGGCCAGTAGCGCCTTGAGGACCAACAATAGGTCCTACATTATCCCAAGAAGAACCATTCCAAACATATAAGTCGCCATCAGCTTGAACAATATAAGCATCATTAACTTGGTTGCCAGTAGATGGCAAGTCAGCAACTGTCGGAACAGATCCCTTAAAATTTATGCTTGTCCCTTGAGCGCCAGTAGCGCCTTGAGGACCCGTTGGTCCAGATGGTCCGTTAACGCCAGTAGGGCCAGTAACACCTGTAGGTCCGGTTTCACCTTGTGGACCCGTAGGGCCATCAAGACCCGTAGGGCCATCAAGACCCGTAGGGCCAATATCCCCTTGAGGGCCAGTCGGTCCGGTTTCGCCTGTTAGACCTGTAGGACCAGTGATTCCAGTAGGGCCTATCACGCCTTGCAGACCAGTAGATCCAGTTGGCCCCTGAATACCCGTAGGGCCTGTAGATCCTTGAAGACCAGTTGAGCCTGTAGTCCCTTGAGGGCCAGTGGGTCCAGTCGTCCCAGTTAAGCCTGTAGGACCCGTAACGCCAGTGGGTCCAGTTGATCCTTGGGGACCAGTAGGACCAGAAGGGCCAGCAGGACCCGTAGGACCCATAGGTCCCTGAAGAATGTTGTCCAGTTCAATAAGAACTTGGGGGCGGTTGATTACCTTAATATCAGCCATTAACCAGCCCTCAACATCAAAGTTGGCTGTGGGTCAGTAACTTCCTTAACAACATTAACCACAAATGTAGGCGAGTAGATGACGTTATTGCTGTATTGGAATCTGATATCACAAGACAAGGGTCCAAGGGGCCATTCAGCAGTAACCGTAGCATCTGTATAAAGGAGAATACCCCAACGAGTGTCAGGAAATGGCTGATGCTCTAAAGTAACTTCAAGCTCAGCAATCAAATCACCGTTGTTGCTTTTCAGTTCTGAAGTGGCTACCCATACACCATCAGGCAGCGTTACAAATCCGGCCAGTGAGAATGTAGCGCCACGCTTTACAAATACAGATGGTGTGGGTAAAGCCATATCAAATAGCCAAGTTGTAGCCTACAGAAGCCGTCAGAACAGTTGATCCAGCAGCAGTCAGTTTGACACGCCAAGAGGTTGGCAAGAAATCAGAAACGGCGACATTGGTTGCTGGAGTAATAGCTGGCCCTACTTTTAACACAGTCGTACCAGTTGCGCTAATAGCTGCACCCGTCAGGATCACATACCAAGAATTTGAAGCAATGTCATAAGCTTCAATGCTAGGAGTGATAGACCCAGAAGTGAATGCGCTAACATTAACAATAATTTGTCCATAAGGGAGAGGAGGCTGATTTGTTACAGTCGTTGAGGTAACAGTTGCTGTAATTGCGCGTGATGCAATAAGCGTATTGGAAAACTGACTCATTTTGATGCCTATTTATGCTGAAACCATTCAACCAGATGATCGAACCCGACAAATAAAAGTAAGGAAAATACAATACCCATGATTAGCTTTGCTGACTTACTCATGGCAGCCAGTTTTTTTAGCTCAATCAATTCTTCTCTAGTCAAACCTTGGCTAGTGTCAATGATCTTGAGATCATCATTTGGCACTTTCGTCGCCTTTCTGTTTAGTGAAAATAGCAATAGCGGAAGCAACAGCTAAACCAGCAGAAACAATAGCGCCCTGAAGTTCAGGTGAGACTTTAATGCCGATAGCCATCAGCAAATATACAATGCCACGCCAAGTACTGGCTTCACTAATTGCAAACCCAAATTTATCGCCCATTAGATTTCTCCAAAAAAGTTTCCAAGTATTTTACAGCAAGTCGTAGTCCAACTACTTTATCGCCTAACAATCCAAGTCCAAGGTTACATGATCGACATAATAACCCACGGACGGCATTGGTGTCATGACAATGATCAATGCAAATATTCTTTGCAGATCCACAAATCATACAAAAATTAGGTCCAATCTTTTCTCTAGTAGTTCCGTATTTTGTTTTTTCTTTATAAGACCTTAACTTATCTTTATTTCGTGGCCTTTTTCCCCGACATTTCCTGCAAGTTTTACGCCTATGTTGTTGTTTGCCTGTGAATTCAAACATTCCACAAGGCTTTTCAACAAGACAAACTTTGCAGATTTGCGTCATATTTTAGACAACTGGAAATGCATACAATCTTTTTTAGTCCAAACTCCACCCCAGTCAAAACCAGCATCAGTAAAACACTTAACCATTTCAGGCGACATGTTTCCATTCTTGCCAAACCCATTCCAAGCAGCGTTGATGTCCACTGCAATGCCCCAAGAGTGCAATGAGGCGCTTGTAGCGCCACGTTTCTTCCTGACATTAAAACAGCCATCCCATGTCTTTAATTGGACCACTAGGCCCCTGCTAATGATGTTGTTGAAGGCATAGGTTAATGGCGCAATCATTGCCCTGTTGCAATAGATCTTTTTAGGTATCATTCCAATTTCTAATGATCCTGGAACATCCCACATCACCATGTACTTTGCTTCATTGGAACGAACACCAGGATCGCCCCACTTTGCATAACATTGCTTTGAAGTAATCATTGCTTTGCTTTCAAAAATTGAATGGCGGCTTCGATGCCAAAGTTGGCTGCGGTGTTGGTCAGTTTAAGGCCAATCACCTCAAGCTCTGCAAGTACACCTGCTTTCTTTTCAAGGCCAGAAATTTCCTTTTCAGACCAGCGCTTTACAGAGCCAAGGATTCTGTCAAAAACATCAGAGCCAAGAATTAAATCAACAACTTGTTTCAAAAGAAATGCAATGACTGAGGCCATATTAGTGTCCTATTACTGTTAAATAATAACCTTTACTTCCAGAACCATACCTCACTGGAACTTGAGCATTTGTCGCTCCGGTATAACCAATTCCCATTGTTGATGGGCTTATGTCTCCATTGGCAGAACACACAGACCAACCAAGAGCAGCATTTGGAAAAGCAATTGGATAAGTAGCAGTTATAACTCCAGGTCCAACCCCGCCAGGACTAAATGATATAATGCCATACATCCACTGAATAATAATTCCATTGGCTAAATATTGATAACCATTTGTTGATGCGTTGTTATTAAAATCAGAATAATTTGTTTTGCTATCTAATTGAGTCTGTATAGGACCTGTAACATTATGAACATAATCAAGCTCAGTAGCAGTTGTATTGCTAGTAGCAAGAAAGCCATCTGCTGATGAAGTCATTGCTAATAAAGGGCTAAATCCATTTGGCATAGCAATAGCTGTCTGCATCAACCACGCATTGAAGTGTTCGCTATACAACAAACTAATTGGAGTATTGGCCTGAACTTGACTAGCAATCAATGCACCACCAGCGAAGTTCTTAATGGTGGCAGCGCCAATACCATTCAGATTAAGCGTAGGAGCCGTTACCGTATTGGTGTTAGACGTATAGAACGTGCATGGCATCCCAGTGTAGTAAGACGTTTCATGTTGTGGAGTGTTAACAACATAAGCATTAGCTGCACCAACATCAATGCCAGTATAAGACTGAACAAACTGGTTGTAAGTCCCTTTGGTAGCCTCATTTCCGACTAATGATCCAGAAATCCAAGTTATAGCTGAAGTTCCTTCCTGTCCTCTAATCACCGTTAAGGTGTTGCCAGATCTTGCTGTTACCCAAACTATTTCAATCGATGTATTGGGTGTTGCGGCAAGCGTGATGGTGAGTCTAAAAAACTGATTTCCAGTTGGACTAGGGAAAACAGATCCATTGCTTACAGTAATAGATGTTTGTGAGGAACTAGTAATTGGGCTACCAAGAGTGCTGTAGGCATTGTTGGCATAAAGTTCAATGAGTGCAGTCATGGTATTAACTCAAGGTTACTGTGTATTGAAATCTAAAAGGTGCTGCTAAAACACCTGTTGCAATAGCTGCCTGAAAATAAGTTGCAATAGGCCCCAAAGAACCGCTACTGCTGATGTTTATTGTACAAGTTGCCAATGGGCTAGTTGTATCATTAAAAGTAACGCTAATAGTAGGAGTAAACGGAAAAGCTGTATTGTTTCCATTAAACACATTAGTCCCGTGGCTACCAAATAAAAATCTAGCAATCCTTCTCTTAAACCAAGGGATAGAAAAATCATATCCATCGCCCTTATAAAAGAACCAAGTTAATACACGCTGATAAATGTCATCAGGCGTATCAAAGCTTGTTGATGTTGTATAAATCTGAGTCGTCGAAATCGCATTGACAATGGTTGGGCTAGGTCCACTGGCGGCTGGTCCAACATAAGGAACTGATGCAATCTGACCAACAACACCACCAAAAGCAGTTGTTGACAAAGATGGCCTTGGAAGACCATAAACACCCATTCCCACCCAATCCAACAACGCACCCTGCAATTGTGTATATACAGGCAAATTCACATTGTTAAACCAGTCAACGTATTCTTGAGTTAGGTCGTTATAAGACTGGATTAATGCTGGAAGATTTTCGTCATCAATGTACTGAAAGTACAGATAAGACGGAATTGTCTTAGTTGCTGTTGTTGGTGAGGTGGGAAGACTCACGGAGCCGCTCCCTTAGTGGTAGAGATAGTACCTGGAACCCAATAACCTTCAGCATTTCCAGAAACTAATCCGGTCCCAGAACCAGGTGCGGTGACAATCCAAGAAGACCCATTGTAGATAGAGATTACAGGCTGAATGTAACTTATCAATGCTGTTGAAATAATGGTTGCTGTAGAGGTCTGGAATAAGAATTCAATCTCATAATTGTTGATTGGCTGTCCTGGACCAAGGCTATTGATGTAATCAGTGATCGGTTGATTACATGCTGACTGCATTGAGGCGTTGCTAACAATGTTGGTTGATGTCGTATTCCAATATACGTTAACCCGAACCTGTTGAGCCAAAGCCTGAACATAGGTGATTGAGTAAGTATTTGGAGTGTCAACAACACTGACCGTGACTGTTGTGCCGCCAGCAGTAGCGCTTTCAAGAATGTTTGGATCTCCAACAGACTGATAGATAGCATTGGCTACAGCATAGGTATCGCCACCAACAACAAGAACTTTAAACTTGCTAGTGTCCTGAATGACGCTGACTTTGTTGTCAACAACACCAGGAACTCTTTGTACATAAGTCCTGATGGCAGAACCAAGACCAGTGCAGCCAATCGTTCCTGCCGCAAGGACTTGCGCTCTATATTGCTCAGGGGTCTGATCTGCTGTGCTAGGAACGCCAGCCGCTGGATTTGTAACACTAAGCGCTACACCTGAAGGGACACTGGATGAGATTGTAGTTACAGTATTTGCCCCAACAGCCCAAGATCCTGACAATGTAGCTACACAATAAACATTTGTGACCGTGCCGCCAGTTCCAACGATGACAGCATCCTGAGTAAGGTATTGATAAGTACCGTCAGAAACAATAACGCCTTTAGGAATGACGTAGCCCGCTGTTCCAGTAAAAGTTACATAGACTGATGTGTTGCTGCCTAGGCCCTGCTGAATACCGTAAATCTGACCTAATTGGTTTAGTAGAAAAAGATTAGCGCCATATGGGGTCACGCTGTTGACAGTCTCTACTCTAGCTTGATCAATCAGTACAAGGGCCGCAGTGTCCGTAGAAGCGATATCTTCAATCAGAGTTCCAGGCAGATTGGCAGTCAGACCAGGATCAAGTGCTATGGCTCCATTTACAATCTGGGTATGCAGTGACGCAGGCGTTTGCGGTTGCAGGCCATCAATTGTCATTACTGTTGGGAGAGTCATTGGAACCTCAAGTTGGAATAGGTACGTTCAGGTTGATGACGCTTCCTTGCTGCGTTATCACTTGGATATTGTACACAGGAGTGGGTACATCATATTGATTTCTAGCGTTAACTTTCGTTACTTTCAACGAAGTAAAGTAAGGTGAGTAACGCTGCTGTGTCATGTACACAGAATAATCAGGAAAGACTTGGCTGACAATACAGGGCTGGGCGGGGATTCCGTAATCAGCATAAAAAGGGCTTTCTCCTGTCTGAAGCTGGAGAACCTGACAAAGCGCCGTCACATAAACAGCGTCATTGTAGCCATTGGCATCTGTAGTTACCTCAGTCCAAGTGTAGGTTCCATCTGTATTATAGGTCCGACCATAAACTCTCATGTCACCGCTCCGCTATTGCCCGTACCAGGCTGAGTATCTTTGTGTGTATGCGACAAGAAGTCCTTACCCATAATCTTTACTGATGATCCTTGAATATCAATTTCACCGTTATGGTTAATCGTAATGTACGAAGAACCGCTCTCTAGCTTCACCATTGTTGCTGACACAGTGACTTTGCTGTCGCCAGCGGCATTCTGAATGATGACGCCATTAGGTCCGTACAGCCACAAAGCATTCTTATCTGGTGTCGTCGGAAACAACTTGGAATTAGTGATCGGCACAAAGCACAGAACTGAATCTAGATTGCCGTAATTGGTGTACCCAGCAACACCATCAGCCTGACCAGAAATGTTCTGGATGTTGACATCAATCTTCTTGGTAACACCTACCGTACCCACTTGTATCGGTAACCGTACATATTCCGACTCAGCAATTGGGATCTTTATAGTCGGCAATGGGAACTGGCCCTGCGCTACCGCAAAATCTACAGTTACAAACAAGCCATCAGCACTGATTTCTTTGACCACACAAGGAAGCTCGTAACCAGCGCCCTGTTTCGCAGACGCAATTGAATTATCAATAACCGCAGCAAGGTTCTGTTGAAAGAGCAGCTTCCTGCTGTAGTCCGTCATGGCAGCACCGTCATGACCTGGTCCACAGGATAGTAGTACAAAGTACTTGTGGTGAAGTAACCAGCAAGCAGATTAACAGGGGGATAGTTAGGTGCGCTACCGATCAGCGGAAGTGTCAGAACAGAATTGCCGTACTGGTCAGAAATGTTGATATACAGCCTTTGTCCAAAGACGTTCCAATAGATCCGTGACTGATAGATCTGGCCGTCTAATGACAATTCATATGTCAGTGATTGGCTTATAGAAGGAGGTACGTTGTAGTTCATGAAAGCACCTTCGTAGCGCCATCTGTTAAGGCCGTCATGACATCATTCAATGCGCCAAGTCCGCTGGGAAACGTGATGAGAGGCTGCGTAAAATCTAGTTGCCATGTCACTTGAGCCTGATTGGTTTCGCCCGTAGAAACGTCTGTCATGCTGGT
>Ga0114960_10001184_pt1 | contig 21079 bp, 20 predicted proteins | sample C_130625_MF_Meta_FD_92637 | JGI IMG/M metagenome (GOLD analysis project Ga0114960, IMG submission 92637) | Freshwater microbial communities from Lake Croche, Canada to study carbon cycling - C_130625_MF_MetaG | ecosystem: Environmental > Aquatic > Freshwater > Lake | place: Lake Croche, Canada... | reverse complement strand
CACCTCCAATGCCCACTAAAAGCGTCGCATTTAAGGCCTCTTTGTTATTAGCTATCCAAATGTCTTATTTAGACGCTGCTAGGCTAATTAGTGTAACATCCGGGGAAGCCGCTAATAAATCATCATTAGAGATGCTACTAATTTGAACCCCTAACATGTTTACCTTTTGATGCATGTACAATTATAGGAAATAAAAAAACCACCGAGTGGTGGTTTGCGATTAATTTAGAAGTATGAAATACTAGTGGCTCACTCCTTTACTAAATAATACATTAGTAAATGTTTTAAACAAAATCTCTAAGTCGAAAAGAAAAGATTTTTTTTGTAAGTATTCTTGTTCTAATTGTACTTTTCTCTCAATAGAAATATCGTCTCTACCATTTATTTGCGCCCAACCAGTAATTCCTGGTTTTAATTTAGAAACACCCGTTGCAACACGAAAGTCCATTAAATCGTCTTGATTATATAAAGCGGGACGTGGTCCAACAAAAACCATTTCACCTTTAATGATATTAAAGAGGTTAGGTAATTCATCTAAGCTTAACTTTCTTAATATTACACCTATATTAAGAAGGTATTGTTCAGGATTTGTTAATAAATGCGTTGCTACATTAGGTGTATTCTTCTTCATACTCCGAAACTTGTAGATTTGGAAGAAAGTATAATTGATACCAACACGCTTTTGAGTGAAAAATACCGGAAAGCCATCTTCCACTAAAATTAAAATCGAAATTGTAATAAAAAAAGGTAGTAACAAAATTATGATAAATAATGATAAAATTCTTGTTAAAATATTCATATTAAATTTTTTAACCAACCCCATTTATTAAAATATAATATTAAACTTTTTATGGTAATTAATTTAAATTTTAAATTTTTGTGCGTCAAGCCAGAATAATAATGATATATAACCACTTCAGGATAATAGCAAGTTTTAGAATTTAAAAAAAAACGATATGATAAATCTGCATCTTCCATGTACATAAAAAATCGCGTATCGAATAATCCTACTTTTTTCAGTTCTGATGTTCGAAAAAACATAAAACAACCAGAAAGATATGGAACTCCAGTTATAATACTGTTTAAATTGTGATTAGCGTATTGAAAAGATTCCATTCTATTTTGAAATATTTTTTTAATAAACAATGGTGAAAACCCGCGTAGAAAAAAATCAAAAATATTTGGCTTTTTTTTACATAAATATTGATTTGTGCCATTAGGATATAAAACTTTTGGCATTAGTAATCCTATTTCTATATTTGAATTCATAAAATGAATTATCTTATCAATAGTTCCTTTGAAAAAATAAATATCAGGATTTAATACAAGATGAAAATCCGAATTTATTTCAAACGATTTATATATAGCTATGTTATGAGAAGTTCCAAACCCGGGATTGCTAGGGTTATGAATATAGTAGACTCTAGGGTCAGTAGAAATATTTTGTAAATCATTAGTTGGTGAATTATCTATTAAATATAACACCGAATCGAGGCAGTTATCTAAAAAGGAATTGATTGTATTTTGTAAAATATTATATTCATTTTTAAATAAAACTATAGAAGCACTAACTTTTATATTGTTTCCCATTTATTGGAATTATTATTAAAAATCTTAATCACTTTAGCGGGTGAACCAACAGCAATTGAATTTGGAGGGATATTTTTTGTTACAACAGAGAGAGCTCCAATAATAGATCCACGACCAATTGTTACTCCAGGTAAAATACAAGCTGATTCTCCTATCCATACATTTTCTTCTATTATTGTAGGATTAGAAAATATTTTTCTATCAATAGGATTAACGCTTGGCGCATCAGAATGTAGAAAATTATAATTCCCATGATTATGATCTGTTATAAAAACCTTGCTAGCAATTAATACATTGTCTTTTATTACCAATAATTCAGCTGCACCAATGTGTACATAATCATTAATCTGAACATTATTTCCTATGAATATAATTTTTTTAATTTTTTGAGAATAAATAGCCTCTATTCTACAGCCCTTACCAGTTGTGAAGTTTTTACCAATTGATATTTTTTTTTTATTTCTTATATCAAATGGTAATCTGATAATTCTAGCTGTTGGAAAAAAAATTTTAGTATAGATAAATGATAATAATAAATTATAAATCCCTAATATACCATAAACTTTAAATAATTTATTCATATCTTTTTATTGTAAATTCTTTAAAATTGTTAAATATTTAATTGCTCTGCTTTCAGGAGTTTCAAATTTATTGACATGTTCGTAACCATTAGTAACCAATTTAGTTCGTAAATCATGATTAGATATAATTTGAACTATTTTCTTAGATATATCTATTTCGTCAAGAGGATCAAAAAACAAAGCCGCATTACCACAAATATTCTGCGCAAAAGATAAATTTGATGTCAAAATTGGTTTACCCATTTTCATACTCTCGGGATAATTTGCAGAAAAACATTCTAATAATGTTGGTAAAAATGTTGCATCGCATTCACTAAATAATGATGGGCAATCTATTATATCAACTCTACCTAAATTAATTATATAATCTGAAATATTAGAATTAAAATATTTATTAAATAATTTTTTTTCAATTGTTAAAATAAATTTTATATTTATTTTATTATGATACTTTTTTAGATAAGGTATTACTTTATTTAAAATTAAAATGTTTTTGTGATCTTGTAATGAAAATAAACATAAAAATCTAAATTCATCATTCAATTTTTCAGGGAGTAATTTTTTAGAAATGACTTTTTTTTCGAAATAACTACTATAAGTATTTCCTACTGTAAATATTTTATCTCTATTAATTTTTAAATACTGAGAGAGCCTTTCAGAAACATCAGTAGTTTCACAAATAAAGTAATCTCCATGTTTTTTTAAATAATAAGTGTGTATTAATTTAAATACATAAATTTTACATTTATTAATTAGATTAATTATTTGAAAATAGGGACTATCTGGATAAACATAATGAGGGTAGGCGTATCCAAATATACTAGGCGATCGAAATCTAATCCATGATGGTCCAAACACAGTAAAAACACATTGTGGTTGTATTTTATTTTCAAAACTTCTAATTTGAGATCTTGTCCTAAATGACTTTATAGAATAAATTTTATTTGAATTAAATTTATAAAATTTGAAATTCTTCGGAAAGTCTATTTCATTTATTTGATTAGAAAGAGTTTTACTAACAAAAATATGATATTCATTATCATCAAATTTAATGCATTCCATTATGAAGGATAATGCCACTTGTGTTGCTCCAGTTGCACTTAAGGTACTACAATTAATTATAATTTTCATAAATATTATTCAATATATTTAATAGTAAAATTATTCTTTTTAAATAAATTTGTTAATAAAAAAAGTATTATTATACCTGATAGGCAAAATTTAATTAAGGCTATAGGATTATATGAGAACCATCTTGGAAAACTAATAAATATTAAAATTGAGTATAAAATTATGTAAATATTTTTTGTAAAAAATGAAAATCTAATTATTAATCCTAATAAAAGACCAATAAATATTGGTCCAAAATATGATAACCAAACATAAAAATAAATGCTTATTAATCCCCCGCCACCAGATTTATATATATCTTGTTTGAAATGCGACAAATCTGCACTTTCTGGTAATTTTCCAGAAATAGTTAAAGGCGAGATTAAATAATATATAAAAGAGCCAGCTCTTTCTTGGAAATTTATAAATCCTATATCAGTCATTCCAACTAGTCTTGCACTAGATTGAATTACATCACCTTGATTACTATTTAAAAATTCTAAGTCAGTATTTGGAATAAATATATTGATTGGATTTAAAATTGACACATAATTACCCTGTATAAAAGAATAAGGATCTGTTCTTATATATGATATAACTGTAGAGGTATAAATACCAAAAAAAATTAATATAATTAAAGTTGAAGCTTTGATTTTATTTCTAAAAACATAGAAATAATAAAAATATATTACTGTAATTTGTATTATCTCAATTCTATTGCCACATAAAAGATTTTTTATTATATAAATAGAAAACAACAGATTTGATATTATACGATAAATTAAATTTTCATTAGGAGTAGAGAAAAGTAAAATTGTAAAAAGTACTATTGAATATTCATTTAAAGGAGATTTATCTGCGGATTCTCCATAAATACCACCTAATAAAATATTATTACCTGATTTAATAAAAATTAATATCCCAATAAATAAAAGCATTAATAAATAATATTGTAGCTTCCCTTTAATTTTATTAAACACATTCAAATTTATATTATAATAATTAATTCTATTAGGTATAATAAGGCCAAATGTATATATAAAAAAACTATTCAATAACAATACCTTATTAATATAATTATTTTCCTGAAAGTCTAACCATGCAGTTAATTTAATATTATAGAAAAAATATTTGCACGCATCTATATTATATAAGGAAAAAAAAATGAAAAGTATAAGTAAAGGTATATTTTTTGAAAATTTATAAATGTATAAAATTGGAATAAACAATAATAAAAAAGAAACTAAACTGTTGTTTGGTAAAAAAAGAAATATAATAATTGATATGAATAATATAACACTTGTACTTATATTTATAAAATATTTTTTTATATTCAATTTATACATACAATTTTATTAGTTTGTAAAAAGACTTTATAAATAAATTTATATTTCTTGTATTTTTTAAAACTAGAATTAGATTATTTCTTGATAAGGTTTTATTAAATGCAGAGTAATAAACAGCTAATCTATAATTAATTATTGCAGAAATATTTTTTAATGAAATAATTTCTGAATATTCTCTTTGAAATTTTTCAAGTAAATCGCGTTCTCTATTAATCTGATTCAATTGATCTAGTGATATACTATCATTTGAAATTGTATAACTACCTAGTACTTTATTAATACGGCCAAAATTTATATTTAAAGCTGCGATTTTTAAAATCATATCGTAATCTTCGATTGCAATAATATTTTTATTTTCAGAAAATTTATTTACTTTTGTTATTGCACTTCTACTTATAACAATTGACGATAATATTATTTTATTACCAAAATATAATAATTTTTTAAAATTTTTATGTTTTTTATTATCATATTTATAAGTGCCTAATTTCTTATTCGGTTTTTTAGATTTTGTTAATAAATAAAAAGGGTGATATATAAAATCTATATGAGTATTTTTTTGGATAAAATTAAAGCATTCTTCAAGTTTATTATCAAACCATATATCATCAGAGTCTAAAAAACAAATCCATTTAGATTTAGATATTTCAATTCCCAAATTTCTGGGTTTTGCAGGGCCTCCCCAGTTATCCATATATTTATATATAACATTTAAATTGCCTTTATTTAGTTCTATAATTGATTTAGTATCATCTGTAGATCCATCATCAATAATTATTAATTCAAAATCATTAAATGTTTGTTTTTTAAAAAACTCAAGCATTGTTTTGATCTGTGAAGATCTATTATAGGTTGGAACGATAACAGAAAAAAAAGGCATTTTATAGATATAATTAACTAAATAAATTATTATGTAATACCTCTAAGTATTTATGGCCATAAACTAAATCGGGTTCCATATAATTACCCTCTCCCCATTCATTCCAAGATTTTAAAAAAACTATTTTTTCTTTTTTTTGCTTATGTTCAATACTGTCTAATATTAATTTAACATGCTTACTAAATAATTCAGGATTTGATTTGTGAAGTATAAAACCTTTTCGGCCTGTTCTAGGACTATGATCCCAATTTGGAAAAATTGTAGGTATTACATTATTTTGCAAATCTTCTTTCCCTGAAAAATATTTTATTGCATCTTTATATAAATGTAGGTATGGTTGAGCAAATATTTTCTGAAGAATTTTAGTAAAAATAGACCTTTCATGTTTTAAAATATGTGATAGTCTAATAATATTGACAGATTGAAAACCTTGTTCAAGATAATAATCTATCAATTTTAACTCAGTAGTATGTGCGATAAAATGAAGCCCATCTAAACCATTTTTTTTCGCTAAATTTTGCCAATAATTAATATAATGTTTTATATCAGGCAATTCTTCAGGAGCGAATATGACGAAAATTGGCTTATTTTCTATTCTTAAATATCTTTTATCTATTAACGCAGGTAAAATTGCAAAAAAATGATCTTCATAATCTTGATCACCGGGATATGTTTGTTCAATCAATACATTTCTACCTTTTACCCCATAGTTGAATCCTTTCCAAGAAGTATTTGCCCAAGCTAAACAAAAGGGAAAATTTGGTTCTTTACTTTTTAATACTTCTTGGAATGGTTTTTCTAATAACCTTTTCCCATTACCAAACCAATAATGCCAGTAACAAAACCCATCTATACCATATTTATATGCCATATTGGCTTGTTCTTGCCTTACTTCTGGTAATCTTAAATCATAATATCCTAAATCTTTTGGTACTCTAGGTTGATAATGTCCTTTAAATAATTTTTTTGCTTTTCCAACATTTGTCCATTCAGTAAAACCTTTACCCCACCAAAGATCATTTTCGATTATTGGGTGATATTGTGGTAGATAATAAGCTATAACCTTTGCCTTTTTTTCCATTATTAATTTTTCTTATTATTTATAAGTGTAGCAGGAACACCTGCTATGATTGAGTTTTCATCAAAGCTCTTAGTTACAACTGAATTTGATCCAATAATTGACCCTCTACCAATGGTTACATTAGGCATGATAGAAACATTTTCACCAATCCAAACATTATCTTCAATGATAACTGGACCTTTTGAAAATAAAGCTCTATCTACTGGTGGTATATTAAAATTGGTATTTTGAGTATCTCCATGGAAATGGTCAGTAATGAAAACATTACTAGCAAATAAAACATTGTTACCAATTTTTACTTTATTAATACATCCAATATGAACATTGAAGTTCATTATTACATTATCTCCAATTATTAAATTTGGTTGGAAATTCATACCCTTGTATAGATCCCAACACTCTATTCTTAATCCCGATAATGCATTGAAATTATTCCCTATTTGAAAATATTTTAATCCTTTTAAATTTGCATTTATCGATATAAAGAAATCATTTCCACAAGATTTAAATGAAGTAGAAATCCATTTTGAATAAAATATTAAAAAAAATGTAAGTAAGTAATTTTTACTTTCATATTTATATAGGTTTGAAAATATGATAGCAAAATAATTCAATAATTTTTTTATCATAATTGTATGTTTGTATAATTCAACTTATAAAATTTTAAATTAAAATTAAGTTAACTTTAATTCATGCCATTCCTTTTTTTTATTAATGAATATTAAATATGTCCATGGTAACATTAATATATTTATAAGCATATACCCAAATGTTATACCAATAACTCCATAAAAACTGCCTAAAATTAAAGTTGATAATGTAGAAAGTAGGCCTACAATTATTGAAATAATTAAATATGGTTCTTTTTTATGACATCTTAAATATGTTGCCCAAGAAGTTACTAGTTGATTTAATATTATTGGAATCGTCATAAATAATAATGGTAAAAATCCAAGAAATCTATCACTCAAATTTTTTCCACCTATTGTGATATTGAAAAAATGAAAGGATACTATAATTAAAAATAAAATTATTAAAAGAAATATATTTATAATTAATGATTGTTTAAGTGCTAAATTAAAATTATAGTCTAATTCTATATAGTTTTTTTTTGCAATTAAACTTGAAAAATATGGTACTTTAGTATTAATCCATGCAAGAGACAAAGTTGAAATTCCATTAAGTGCAGCTAATGTAAGACCCATTTGTCCTGCAACTTGAGGCCCAACTGTGGCAAATAAAACTGGATTGAATAATTGAAAAATAAAAAATCCGCTAATCCAGCTTATTGCAATTTTCCATTGAAATGGCAATATCTCATTGACATAGCTAATTTTTTCAGTTAACTCTATTTTTATAATATTATAAAGTAGTTTAAAATATTTATTTGTAATAGTTATCGAGATAATAAGAAAATAACAAAAACTTCCGATTCCGAGTACATAAAGACCTAACCCTAAATAAAGTCCTGACCATACAAATATCAAACGTAAAATTTGTCCTATCAATTGATAGCGAGCAACTTCTTTAATTTTACCAATTCCTTGTAAAAAAGCAATAATTGGTGAAATAAACAAATTTAAACCCGTGGATGTAGATAATAAAATCCATGGTAAAAACCAATTAATTTTATTTGTATTATTATATTTATTAAAAAAAATAAACCCTGCTATTACTAAACTAATAATTAAAAATATCGAAAAAAAAGAATACCATTTAATACTAAACCGCAATAATGATGCTATCCTTGATTTATAATATATAGACCCTTCAAATTCAAATTTATCATTTATATTTAAATGTGCATTTTCATGTGCAGCATATTGTGTAATTATTGTATTTAATCCTAATTCAAAAAAAATTTGAATAGCAATAATACTGCCAAATGTATAATAATATCCTTGTTCAATATTTGACATAAATTTTACAACTAGAATTGCTGAAAATACACTTCCTAATGCATTTAGTAAACTAGACGATGAAGTAAATATTATGGCTTTATCAAAACCAATTTTATTTAATATATTTTTTATAGAATTAAATTAATTAAATTACTGATTTTCTCTGATTTACATATAATGAAGTGAATGTAATCTTGAAAAGTATCATAAGTATAATTGGATATGTATATATGTGATAGTAATATTTTTTTAGTATTATTTTAAAGCATTTGTTAGTTTCAAAAGTATATGATGATTTTTCAACAATAAAAATTTTAGTTAGCCATGGATAAATAAAATAACGGAATAATCTATACTTTTCAATTTCATAAGTTTTAAGTGATAATTTTTGAAGTTTTAAAATAAATAAATAATTATTAATAAATACATTAAATAAATTATAGCCGCCTTTTTTTTCAACATGATTTACTTCTACAAAATCACTAAAGAAAATTACAAAATTATTTTTGTTATTAAATAATTTGAATAATATATCAACTTGTGGTAATAGCAATTCCGAAAATTCAAACTTATTTACAATCTTATTTAACTCTGTTCTTAATATGCCGAAATTTAATATCCATGTATTATTAAAACTTACTGTTTCAATTAAAGAATTCTTATCATTTATTTTTATTTCACAGTTTGAATGTTGATAATTGTTGTTATAGAATAATAAATTTTCATTGGAAATATTTTTTTTTATTTTTTCAATTATAAAATTGAAAGTTCCACTCTTAATTATAACCGTATCATTATATAACTTTAAATATTTTCCATTGCCATACTCCAATGATTTTATAACATTAATTCCTGCAGGAATTGTTGAAATATTTTTATAATATTTTACAAAATTAAATTTACTAACAATTTCACTTGTATTATCAGTTGAACAATTATCTAATACGACTATCTCAATTAATTCTGGATCAAAATCTTTGTCTTCGGAAATAATTTTTAGTGATTTTTCGAGAATATCACATCTATTATATGTTGGAATACAAATTGATAGTAAAAATATTTTATTCACAAAATTTATTTATAACATGCAAATGTTTGATTTCATGTAAAAAAAAGAAATTTGTTTCTATTGTTTGGTCATCTACTTTATCAACTATTTTAAGTTTCCCTTTATTAGCAATAAAACATTTATAACCAAACTTGAAAAAGTAATTAATTATATCATTAGGATGGTATTCAAACTTGGCAGCCCATTTACGAAGCATTTCCGTAAATATTATAGGTTTTTTATGTTTAAATGTTTCAAGTCCGCCCTGATATACAAAATACTCTGCACCCTCAACATCGCATTTCACAAAGTCGAGTTTGTCTATTGAATTCTTGATTATAAAATTATCAATGGTTTCGGCTTCAAGATCTAACTTAATCATGTTTTTATTTTCAGTAATATTTTGAGATGATGAAGCACCAGTCACTGTGGGTGAGTAATAGAAAGTAAGTTTTTCCTTCTTTGATGATAATGCCAAATTATTCAATCGGATATTCAAAGCACCATTAAGCTCAGAATTTGCTCTTAATTGGTTGAATGTTTCAGGAATTGGTTCGAACGAGTAAATTGTTGAATTAGGAAATTTCTTGGCAAGGTGGTTGGAGTACCAGCCGATATTTGCTCCTATATCAAAAATAGTATCTTCGTCATTTATTAATTTAAACAACATTTCTGAATCATCTTTCTCATACATGTCGAAATTAAAAGTGTCTACTGGGGTAACGCGCTTATCAACTAAATCTACATAAAATTTGCACCCACCAGGATGGTAATCTGTTGCACGTGTTGTAAACACTACTTTATCATCTTGTATTTCAATTTTTGCAATTTCAGTATGTTTGAGGTTTTCAGAAAAATCGAATAGAACTCTATGAAATTCATGCATTTTTTCAATAAAATCAGTTTTGTTAATTTTTTGTTCTTCAAAGGCTATTTTTGTTTTTTTAATATTCATTTTGTTATTTTATTTATAATTAGCGAGGATTTAATTAAATTTATATATTGAGTTGATTATAAAATTTTAAATTAGATAATTTCAAGGAAACTATCTATTGTTCTTTTAAACCCTTCACTTGTTCCAACTTTAGGAATCCATCCTAATTTCATTATTTTATCAATATTTGGAGAATTGCGTAAAATTGGACTTTTTAAATAATTGTTTTCTGTATTTTGAAAAATTTTTTTTATAACTTTAATTTTGAAATCTGGATATATATCAGCAATAATTTGTGCTAATTCTAGAATGCTGTATTCCTGATTTGGATTTCCCATATTATAGGCTTGTCCATCATCACCCTTTACTAAAATATTCAAAAAACCAATCGTCGCATCGGTTAAATAACAAAAAGCTCTAATTGCAGATCCATCACTTTTCATGATGATATTCTGTTTATTAACAACATTAGATACAAAATCGGAAAATACACGACCATCATTTAGTGACATTCCTGGTCCATAAGTATGAAAAGGTCTTACAATTCTTGCTTTTACTCCAAATTGAGAATGATAACTCACGCAAATATTTTCTCCCATCCTTTTACTTTCACCATAGCAAGCACGAACTTGGGTTGGATTAAGATAGCCGAATGAATCTTCTTTTATTGGAATATCTTTACTATTTACTTCTCCGTAAACTTCTCCTGAACTAAAGAATAGAAAAGATTCAACTTTATGATCTCTGGCCAGATTTAAAAGATTAATTGTACCAAGAATATTAGCATTTAATGTCCCAACAGGGTCTAATCCAAAATAAATTGGACTAGCTTGACTTGCAGCATGTATGATATAATCTATTTTTTCAGTGGAGATATATGGGTAACTAACATCATGCTGTATTAATTTTAACCTAGAGTCATCGCTCCAATCTGAAAATCTCTTATTTGCTTTATCTAAAGTTCTAACTAATGCAATAACTTTAGTATTATAAATTGGATCTAGGCATAGAAAAGTTTCAACTAAATATGCAGGAAGAAAGCCAGCTGCTCCTGAAATTAAAATGGTTTTATTTTTAAACTTTTCAAAATGATTAAAATTTAATAGAATTTCAGCTATGTCTTCATTAATTATTTTGTTAGAAATCATTTATTTAAAAAGTCTTATATAGTTAGATAATTTATTTTACTTGTAATATTTTTTACCATGTTTTCCATTTTGCTTCACCATTTTTCCATAGTTCTTCAAGTTCAATTCTATCTCTTAATGCATCCATTGGTTTCCAAAAGCCAAGATGTTTATAAGCGGCTAACTGATTATCATTTGCTATTTCTAAAAGTGGTTTTTTTTCCCATTGGACATCATCCATATCTCCATCTAAATACTTAAATATTTCAGGTTCTAAAACAAAAAACCCGCCATTAATCCACATACCATCGCCCTTAGGTTTTTCTACGAATTGATCAACTATTCCATTTTCACTCATTTCAATATTTCCAAATCTACCAGGAGATTGTATTGTTGTTAAAGTTGCTATTCTTTTATGATCTCGATGGAATTTTAATAAATCATCTATATTTATATCTGCAACACCGTCACCATAAGTTAACATAAAGGTTTCATCTCCTATATATTTTTGTATTCGTTTTATTCTGCCTGCGGTATTTGTCAATAAACCTGTATCAACAAGTGTTACTTTAAATGATTCGGTGTTTGATAGATGTACTTCTAGTTCATTGGTTTGTATGTCAATTGTTACATCTGAATTATATAAATAATAATTTAAAAAATATTCTTTAACTAAATGCGCTTTATATCCTAAACAAATTATAAAATCATGATGACCATAAGATTCATATATTTTCATTATATGCCATAGAATTGGCTTGCCGCCTATTTCCACCATAGGCTTTGGTCTAGCTTCGGTTTCTTCCATTAGTCTAGTTCCAAGTCCGCCTGCTAGAATAACTATTTTCATATTTAATGAATTTTTTATTGAATATATTATTTGGCAATTTTATTCCAGAGAATTGTTCTTTTCAAGGAATCTTCAATATCGAATGCTGGCTTTATATTAAAATAATGTTCTAATTTTGTCGTATTTGGAACATCAAAAATTGTTTCATGATAAGTGTCTTTCGATGATCTTATTTTAATTTCAATTTCACTATTGATTATATTTTTTATCTTAATTGCTAGTTCAACTAAGGTCATCGGATGAGAACTACCAAGATTATATGCTTCTGCAACCTTACCTTCAGATAAAATATTTAAAACAAAGTAAGCAAGGTCGCTACCATACATATAGCTTTTTGTAGTTAACTCATTACCTAGAATTCTTATTGGACCACCCAATATCGCATCTCTAATAAAATTATTTATAGCCCAGGGCTTATCCGAGGATTGAAACGGACCAATAAATGCAAATGGTCGGACAATGATAATTGGTAAATGCAATTCAGAAATGTATGCCTTGCAAAGTGTCTCAGAAATTCTCTTAGACTCAGAATATACATCTTGGTTATTATTCCCAACTATGGTTGTATTACTTTCGTGCATCGGAATTCTAGAATAATTGTTTCCGTATATTTTATTAGAGCTAAAGTGAATTATCTTGATTAAATTAGGAAGTCGAGAGGCTAAATCAAGAATATTCTGCGTCCCTCTATAAAAAGTATCAATTGTTTTAATAGAATTTGAAACATGCTCTCTTGAATCCGGAGTACCTGCTGCATGTAAAATATATCCTATATTTCTTGGTAATTCTTTTACATTTTTAACATCAGATTTGATGTAATGTATATATTTGAATTTGGAATAATTAATCCTTTGAGCTGCATTTCTTGATAACAAATATATACTTACATTAAAGTTAAAATTTTCATTTAAATAAATGAGCATTTCCGTCAGCCAATTTCCAACGAATCCTGTCCCACCAGTAATTAATATGTGACTACTTTTTAATTTTTCTAAATTTGAAATATTTATGCATGATTTTGCGCAATCTTCTTGTATCATTATAATTATTTTTTCTTAGTTACCAAATCCATTACAACTTCAATAATAAGATCCTCTTGTCCACCAACAACTCTTCTATTTCCCAGCTCGACATATACATCCCTAGGATCAACATTATATTCCTTAGAAATTCGATTAACATGTTTTGCAAATCCCGAAAAAACACCAGAAAGTCCACTTATAACACTTTCAGATTTTATAGATGGTATAATTTGAAGAATATGTTTTTCAGCCAAATCTGCGGCATCAAGTATTTTATATAAATTTATTCCAGTTATGTAATTCATTTTTTCAAGCACGGCTATTAATACCTCTAGTTGTGCATTTCCAGCACCTGCTCCAAAGCCTCTTGCAGTTCCATCTAAAATTTTTGCTCCCGAATTTATTGCAGCTATTGAATTTGCAATTGCCATTCCAAGATTATTATGAGCATGAAAGCCAACTGGCACTTTCAATCCATTAACTAGTTTACTAATCTTTTCATCAACATCACTTGGCAAATAGGCCCCTGCTGAATCCATTAAAATAATGCCTTCTGCACCATATAATTCCATTTTAAGTGCTTCTTGTAATAAAGTTTCAGCAGTTGCCATATGACTCATCATTAATACGCCATACGCTTCTTTACCCTTTTCCCTTACATAACCAAGATGACGTTGAGTAATGTCTGCTTCAGTACAATGTGAAGCAACCCTTACTACATCAACTCCAATATCAAGTGCCAAACTAAGATCTCTCTTAATGGTTGCAAAACCAGGGATCACATGTATCCCTAATTTACTTTTTGAAAGATTATTTCTAGCCGTTTCTAAAAGTGTTTTATCATCATTTAGGCTTAGCCCTACTTGCATGGATGATGCACCTAGTCCATTACCATGACCAACCTCTACAATTGGAACACCTGCTTCATCAGCAGCTTTAGAGTAAATTGCTACATGTTCAGCTGTTAACTGATGAGCAATTGCATGACTACCATCTCTTAGTGTTGGATCGCTTATTAGTATATGATTTGTCATATTAGTTAATGTTATTGTGAACTTTCGAAAAATTTTCAGCAACAGCAATAGCTGCACAATTAATTATATCTAAATTACCTGCATATTTTGGTAAATAATCTCCTAAACCTTGTGCTTTAACCATAATAACAATTCTGCCATTTTCATACATTGGGGGTACAAGTAAACTATACCCCGGAACATATGATTGTATTTTAACCAAGATTTTGTTGATTTCAATTTCAAGTTTTTCCATATCAGGGTTTTCAACTAGTGCGAAAATTGTAGTTTGCATATCAATGCATGGCTCAGCGGGATTCAGATTTAATATTGCTTTTGCATTGGGAACTTTAGCAAATAATTTTATTCCTTGTTCAGTTGTGTCTACATATTCATCTAAATTAAGTCTAGTAGCAGGTCCAGCACTTCTTGAAGCAATACTAGATACAACTTCAATGTATTCTATATTTTTTTGAGATTTCCCAATTGCATAAGCCATTGGTATAGATGCTTGACCACCACAAGTAATCATATTGATATTTCTTTCTTTTATTATATCTTCCAAATTAACCGCAGGAATACATAAAGCTCCAAGCTTTGCAGGTGTCATATCAATTACAGTCTTTCCTAACTTTTCTATAATTTCCCAATGATACTTTGCGTCTTTAGCTGAAGTAGCGTCAAAAACTAAGTCAATTACGTCAGCATTTTTAACAATTCCATCAATGCTTTCATCAGAAACCTTTACACCCAAATTAATAGCTTTTGCCATACCTGGCGATGATAAGTTTCTTCCAACAAATAAAACACAAGTTAAATATTCAGATCTCTGGACTTTTATTAATAAATCAGTGCCAATATTTCCACTACCAATAATTGCTACTCTAATTTTTTTCATAAAAACATTACTTAACTTTTATTTTTAAAGATTTTGGATGGATTCCTGAGTACATATTCTCTTGTAGTTCATCTCTAGATATAAATGGTGAAAGATCTTCAAGCGGAGGAGAAATAAGAGTGCCATCTTCCTGGATTGCTAAGCTTAGTTTTGGAACAAAAAGTTGTTGTGGGTGCATAAATACTTCGCATATCAATGGACCATCATGATTTTGAATCTCAGGAATTACATGATCAAAATCTTCCCATGTTCTAATTGTAAATGAAGGCAAACCAAACGCTTTTGCAACTTCACTAAAATTTGGACAAGTTACACCAGTATTTTTATCAACTGCTGCTTTTCTTCCACTAAAAAGTGCATTTTGCGTATGTTTAATCATTAAATAACCATCATTATTAAATATTATAATTTTGATAGGTAATTTATTATGTACAATTGTTTGCAACTCTTGTAAATTCATCATCATTCCTCCATCACAATTTAAACACAATACTTCGCCTTTATTAGATGCAACTGATGCCCCAATTGCAGCAGGTAATCCATAACCCATTTCTCCTAAACCGGTAGATGTCATTATTCTCTGGCCCTTACTAATTCTTAACACTTGATGTCCACTTAATAAAGCAGTCCCCATATCTGTTGTGATAATTTGTTTATCTTTTAAATGACTATTTAATTTCTCCATAAAGGTGTAAGAATTAATATAACCATCAACATCAGGATGGTCGGCTGCATTTACCCATGGATATTTAATTTTGAAATAGTTACACCTTTCAATCCATTCAGCATATGATTCTTTTTTTATTTTATCTGAAGTATAAATCATAGCTGTAATAAAATCTTTAGCATCAGTATTTATTTTAAAGTCTATTTTGGTTCCCAACTTATTTATTTCATTTATGTCAATATCAACAAAAGCAATTTTAGCATCTCGTGCAATTTCATTTATATCATACCCTATCTGTGAAATTGCTAGTCTTGTGCCTATACAAATAAGTAAATCGCAATTTTGTAAAATAAAATTTGCACAACGTTGACCATAAGTTCCAGCTCTTCCATAAACTAATGGATGATTTGAATCAACTAAATCAATACCTGCCCATGAAACAATTGTTGGAATATTAAATTGGTTGATTAAATTTTCAACCTGAGATTCTGCTCCAGCTAGTCTTATTCCATTTCCAAGCCAAAATAATGGTCTTTTTGAAGTTTTTAATTCCTCTACTATTTGTTTTATTTTTGTACCCAATTCTATATCGTTAAGTAAATCTAAAGTTTTGAGACTTGAACATTTCTCAATTTTTGATTCTACTTCTATCTTGGCTGCTTGTATATCCATTGGTATATCTATCCAACATGGTCCTGGCCTTCCATGAATTGATATTTCAAAAGATTTTTCTAAAATATTAATTGTATCATTTGCATCTAAAACTCTTTCAGTATGTTTAGTAACTTTTTCTACCATATGTAAGCTGTCATATCCCTGAACACCCCACATTCTAACATCTTTATGTAAATCTATATATTTAGAATTCTCATTTCCTGAAATAATAATTCCAGGTATTGAGTCGGCCCATGCACTAACAACACCTGTAACCCCATTTGTAGAACCACCGCCAGTTGTTAAAAGAGCCGCAGTAAGAGTGCCCGATGTTCTATAATAGGTTTGCATTGCCATGCAAGCTGCTTGTTCATGGTGAACGCAGATAATTTCAGTGTACCCAAGTGTATAAATGGAATCAAATATATGAGCATTCCCGGCACCAATGATACCAAATACGTGTTTGATTTCTTTTTCTTTGAGAAATTCGGCTATTAAATCACTTATCTTTCTTTGCATAATTTAAAATTTATCTTTTATATAAGCTCTAACTACATTAATAATATAATCATAATGAATCTGATTAAGGCCAGGCCATACGCCAAGCCAAAATGAATTATTCATTAGTAAATCGGTATTTTTTAAATCATCAATTTTACGATAATTTAAATTATAATATGCAGGCTGTTTTAAAAGGTTCCCCCCAAAAAATAATCTAGTTCCAATTTTACTTTGTTCTAAGTATTCAACAAATTTATTTCTATCTATCGGACTTCCTTCTCTTACAGTTAACATAAAACCAAACCAACTTGGTTCTGAATTTTCAGTTGCGACTGGCAATATAAAATGATCTTCAAATTCCTTAAACATTTGAGAAAGGATTGCATGATTCTCTTTTCTTCTGGCAACAAAATGATCCGCTTTAGTTAATTGACTTAAACCTACAGCAGCTTGCATATCAGTAACCTTTAAATTAAATCCAATATGAGAATAAGTGTATTTATGATCATAACCATCAGGAAGGTCTCCTAATTTTTGACAGTATCTTTCACCACAAGTATTATCTTTTCCGGGAGGACACCAACAATCTCTTCCCCAATCCCTAAAGCTTTCTGTAATTTTTTTAAGTGACGCATTGTTTACCAATACTGCACCACCTTCACCCATTGTAATATGGTGGGCTGGATAAAATGAAAGCGTTGCTAAATCACCAAATGTTCCTGTTTTTTTACCATCATAGGTTGCACCTAATGAATCACAATCATCTTCAACAACCCATAAATTATACTTTTTTGCAATTGCCATTACCACACTTAGGTTAAATGGATTACCTAGGGCATGAGCAAGCATAATTGCCTTTGTTTTAGATGTTATTGCTTTTTCAATATCCTCAACCTTTATGTTATAAGAAGGAATATCTATATCTACAAACACAGGAATACATCCAAATTGAATCATTGGATTTATCGTAGTGGGAAACCCAGCTGCAACAGTAATAATTTCATCCCCAGGTCTTATAGCCCTATCCAACAACTTAGGAGAAGTCAAAGCATAGAATGCTAATAAATTGGCCGATGAGCCAGAATTCACTAAAAAAGAAAATCTACTACCAAAATATCTTGCTAACTCTCTTTCTAATTTTTCAGAAAATCTACCAGCAGTCAACCATGCATCCATCATAGACTCAATTCCCCAAAGGACATCTTCCTCATCAATAACTTTTCCTGAAACTGGAATATAACTTTCACCAGGGATAATTGCTTTATTAATGTTTTTACTAAATTTTTCAACTAAGAGTTTTTTTAAACCTTCATCATTTAAATTAGTAAAGTCAATTCCCTTTAAAATTTCAATGTTTTTATTCATTAATTTTACTTTGATAATATTTGATATCTGATTCCATTAATTCGGTTGCTGTAGTATTGTTGTAATAGTTTTTATACCAATTTATGGTAAGTTCCACTGCAGTTTGTGCATTTAAAACTGGCTTCCAGTTTAAGACTGTTGTTGCTTTAGTAATATCCAGTTTTAACAATCCTGCCTCATGAGGATTATTAGTATTAACTTCTACATTATAGGTTCCAGACGCCCAGCACTTAATTGACTTAACAACCATTTCTTCTACCGATAACGCGTCATCTGTATTTGGTCCAAAATTATATGCTTGTGCATATTTAATTGGATCCGAATTTAATTTTAAACCTAATTCAAGATAACCAAATAGTGGCTCAATTACATGTTGCCATGGCCTAACAGCCTTAGGGTTCCTAATCACAACTTCTTTATTTGCATTTAATGCTTTAGCAATATCTGGTATAAGCCTATCTTTTGACCAATCACCCCCTCCAATTACATTTCCCGCTCTTCCAACCGCAATTGCTTTTTGATGTTGATTGTATTTGTCTAAATTAAAAAATGAATTTTTATAGGAATCAATAACCAATTCACAACAAGCCTTACTCGCACTATAAGGATCATACCCGCCAATGCGATCGCTTTCTTTATAGGGATGCTCCCATTCATTGTTGTGATAAACCTTATCAGTTGTAATTAAAACAACATTGCATTTTTTATCCAATAATCTAATTGCATCTAATAAATTGGCAGTTCCTATGGCATTCACTTCAAAAGTTTCTGAAGGAATTTCATAAGATAACCTAACCAAAGGTTGAGCAGCTAAGTGAAAAATATAATCAGGCTGAAAATCTAATACTGTCTTTTTCAAGCTTTCTCTATCTCTTAAATCACTAATCACAGACTCACACAATGAGTCTCCATTCATCTCTGTATATAAATTAATTTCATTTTCTGGACCTAAAGCATATCCCTTTATAACAGCTCCAAAATTATTTAAAATTTTAATTAGCCAAGATCCTTTAAAACCAGTATGCCCAGTTACAAATACACGCTTCCCTAAATAAGTATTTCTCAATTCATTCATTATTTCCAAATTTTCCAATCTGCCTTACCAGAACTCCATAATTCGTTTAAATCCATTTTGTCTTTTAATAAATCAATGGGTCCCCAAAACCAGGATGTTTAAAGGATAAAAGTTGTTTGTCTTTCACCAAAGTTTCAAGAGGCTCTCTTTAAAATAGTTTTATCGCCATCTTTTATAAAATCAAAGAGCTCAGGTTGGCAGACAAAAAGCCACCATTTATCCAACCAATATCTTCTGATCTTTTTTCATGAAAAGATTCAACTAATGATTCATTATTTATTTGAACTACACCAAAACGTCCACTTGGCTGAACCGAAGTTACCGTACACAATTTGTTATTGCTTTTATGGAAGTCAACCAATTCTTTAATATTCACATTAGACACACCATCACCATAAGTTAACATAAATGGTTCATTACCTATGTATTTCTGAACTCTTTTTATTCTTCCACCCGTTAGAGTTTCAGGACCTGTTTCTACCAAGGTTATTTTCCAATCCTCCACGAAATTATTATGTACTTCTAACTTATTGTTTTTTACATCTATGGTAACATCTGAATGATGTAGAAATAAATTTGCAAAATATTCTTTGATTACATATCCTTTGTAACCTAAACAAACTACAAAGTCATTATACCCATAGCTTGAATATATTTTCATAATATGCCAAAGGATAGGCATTCCTCCAATTTCAACCATTGGTTTTGGGCGTACGTCGGTTTCTTCTGATAACCTTGTTCCAAAACCTCCAGCAAGAATTACTACTTTCATGTTACATCTTTTAATATAAAATAAGCGCACATTAATGCACACCGAGTAACTATAGTTTGTAAAATATTAAATCTTACAACAAAAAATCAAATAGTTTTTGTGTTTGATTTGTAACTATACATCTATTTATAACATACCCTGAGTATCAATTGATCCAATGGACCACACTAATCCAAATTGTCTACATTAATTTCATAAAAACCCCCAGATCTTTCAACTTATCTTCTGTAAATTCTTGAGGCAAATATAAGCCTACACGTATTTTTTTATCTATTAAAGTTTCAGCTTTTTCTATAAGGTTATACAAATAAGCTTTGTCTATATCACCCACCAAAACTAAATCTACAAAGGGGCTGTTTTTTCCTAAAGCAAGGTCGCCGGTTAAATACACTTCATTAACATTGCCAAGTTTATCCAACACATTTTCAATAATTTGATCCAAACCTACATATTGCATTATTACGCCCCTTAAACTTTTAAACATGGGGTGCTTGGTATTGACTGTATAATGTTTGGTTTTGGTATTAATGGTTTCAGTATGCTCTTGTATGAGTTGCATATCCGATAACTTATTTAATTCCAAACGCACCGTATTACTACTTACACCTAAATCACGCTCTAAGCCGCGCAAATACACAGTACTTGCTGGGTTGAGTAGCAATTT
>Ga0114960_10001182_pt1 | contig 21087 bp, 19 predicted proteins | sample C_130625_MF_Meta_FD_92637 | JGI IMG/M metagenome (GOLD analysis project Ga0114960, IMG submission 92637) | Freshwater microbial communities from Lake Croche, Canada to study carbon cycling - C_130625_MF_MetaG | ecosystem: Environmental > Aquatic > Freshwater > Lake | place: Lake Croche, Canada... | reverse complement strand
ATTGCGCATGAGGTCATCCTGTCGATTGAGGACTAGCGCCGGGCTTCGGCCTTGATGGGGGAGGTGGAGCCACGGACAACCAACTGAGTCGGGAGCTGAACCGGATCAACGGCGTCGCCGCCGGCAATCTGAGCGATGACGGATCTCGTGGCAATTCGCCCAAGATCCTTCACGGGTTGGACAACGGTGGTGAGGTCTAGGTACTCGGCCATGTCGTGCCCATCAATGCCGATCAGCGACACATCACGACCGATGGTCATGTCGTGACTGCGCAATGCTTTCATGGCGCCGAATGCCATCTCGTCCGACATTGCGAAGACAGCGGTAGGTGGCTGCGCCTGCGTAAGGAGCGCGGTCATCGCTTGCTCGCCGCCCAAGATGGTGGAATTCCCGTGCGCGACCATCGTCGGGTCCACCGGCAGCCCCGCCCCGGCCATCGCCTCCTCAAAGCCGCGCAGTCGATCTCGTCCGGTGGACATCGGTTCCTCAATTGATCGACCGGTGATGACACCAATGCGTCGATGGCCGAAGTTGATGAGGTGCTGCGTGGCCATCTGGCCGGCCAGCACGTCATTGATCGTGGCGCTGGAGACACCCGGAACCGCTGTGCCCACCAAACTCGTGGGGAGTCCCAGGTCCAGAACCTCCGCGAGGCGCGAATCGCCTGGCGGCAGGGCGACGACGATCACGGCGTCCACTCGACGACGTAGGCGGGTAGCCGGCGACACCTGAGGTGCGGCTTCACCAATGCCAGCCCCCATGAGCAGGAGATCAAGTCCCGCTGATTCGAGTACGGCTTCGATGCCACTGATGACCGTGCTGAAGTACCACCGAGAGATGTGCGGCGTGACGACCGCGACTGTTCCCGTCCGACCGCTGGCGAGTCGGGACGCGCTCGGGGAGATGACATAGTCGAGGTCGCGCGCCTGAGCAACGATCCGATCCCGCGTGGCTGCATCCACGTTGGGTAGCCCTCGCAGTGCTCGTGACACCGTTGCGGTGGAAACCCCAGCCGCCTGTGCAACATCCTTGATCGTGATGCCCATCGGTACCTCCTGACCGGCGGACGATACACGGCCGGTTCCTGCTGTTACATGCAAAGGATGGAACTCTTGCATCAACCCCGGGCAAGCCTGATGACAATTCCATCGAGGAGGTCAGCTTCTGAGGCCAGAACCGTCGGCGCATCGGCTGCCGCCATGACCTCTTGCAGGATGAGCGCACCGGCGCCGATCACCTCCACCCGTCCCGGGTGCATGACCGGCATCGCGGCCCGCTCAGCCGCCGTCATTGCCAGGAGGCGCTCCACGATCTCGTCAACCTGCGCCCGCGCAACCACCAATCCGTGGATGGCCGCTGCGTCATAGGCGGGCAGATCATGGGCGATCGCCGCGACCGTGGTCATCGTGCCGGACAGGCCGACTAAGCAAGCCGCCTCGCGCATCGGCACAGCTGTTGCGGCCCGTCTGATCGCCTCTCGCACGTCCGCGCGCAGCGCGTCAATCTGAGCTGGCGTGGCCGGGTCGGAGTGCAGGTGGCGCTCGGCCATCCGAACACAACCAATGTTCACACTCGTGATCGCCCGCGGCTGCCGATCCTGCCCACCGAGGATGACCTCTGTGGACCCTCCGCCGATGTCGAACACCAGAGGCGGTGCGGCAAGGTGGGGCAGTCCGTTTAGCGCACCAAGGAACGACAGCTCAGCTTCTTCTTGCCCGGAAATGACTTCCGGCATCACCCCGGTGATTCGCGCGACGCCCGCAACGAATTCGGCTCGATTGGTCACATCGCGTGACGCTGACGTCGCTACAAATCGCACGCGGTCAGGTTGGGTCGTTTCGAGCAATCCTCGGAACTCCTCTAGAGCCGCGAACAGGCGATCGAGGGCAGCGGGAGAAAACTCACCCGTGCGATCAACTCCCTCCCCCAGTCGCACAATGCGCATCTCACGAATGACGTCACGAACGTCCGCCCCGTCAGCGATGGAGACGTCAGCAACCAGGAGCCGGATGGCATTGGTGCCGCAATCAAACGCAGCCACCCGCACCGAGGGGGTACTCACTGTCTATCCGTGCACGGGTTGCTCGTCCACCACTGGCCTAATCGCTCCACGACCATGTCTCCCAGGGGATTTACCCCGGGTCCGCACGCCAACGAGTGCGCCGCCAGAACATGCAGGCACTTCACGCGCGTAGGCATGCCACCTGCGCTGATGCCCCTGATCTCGGGAACTTCCTCAAGAGCCTCGCGGTCCGCGAGGTACGACTCATGCGCCGACGCGTAGGCCGCTGCGACCTCCGGGTCCGACTCGAGCAGCTCCTCAAGTTCACGCATCAGGCCCGAACTTTCGAGAGTTCCGATCGCACTGGTGACGCGAGGACAGGTCAGGTAATACACGGTGGGAAATGGCTCGCCATGCGGGAGGCGCGGACGCGTCATGACGACGTCAGGAGCTCCGCAGGGGCAGCGATGCGCGACTCGCACAACACCGCGTGGGTCACGTCCCAATTGGGCTGCGACAGACGCACGATCAGTGTCGCTGAGACCGGAATCAGACCAGGGGAGTGACGACGACATCAGCCAACGGGAGTGACGAGGTCATCAGCCTGGCGCAGCGACGACCACAGCGAGGAGAACCAGGGTGCCGGCGGCGGCTGGGTGGCCTGCGCGGCCGCAACATCATCGGGCAGACCAAGTGCCACGTAGCCAACCTCGCCCGGCAGGACGAAGTGCAGGCGCGTGCGCGCTTCGGCCGCGATGAATGAGGGGTCGTTCCATCTCTGGTTTTGGACCTTGAGGTCGGCGACCCGTTTCTGGGCTGCCTCGACCTCGCTACGCAGGCTTGCCAGACTTGCCCGCTGACCGAACCAGGCTCGGACGGGTACCGCAAGAGAGATCACCATCGTCACGCCCACGAGGCCGAGAATGAAGGCGCGGCCCGTAACCGAGGGTCCGGACGCCGGGCGGGCTGGGGAAGGCCGACTCACCCCGCGATGGTCCCATGCGCAAGCGCATCCCTCAGCCAGCGAAACGCGGGAACGCGGACCTTCCGGCGTACCGCGCGGCCTCATCGAGTTCTTCCTCAATGCGCAGCAGCTGGTTGTACTTGGCGACACGTTCTGATCTGGCCGGCGCACCCGTCTTGATCTGCCCGCAGTCCGTGGCCACGGCCAGATCGGCGATCGTGGTGTCTTCGGTTTCGCCTGAGCGATGGGACATCATCGAGCGGTAGCCATTGCGGTGGGCCAGAGCGACCGCGTCAAGGGTCTCGGTGAGCGTGCCGATCTGATTGACCTTGACCAGCAGGGCGTTGGCCGCCCCTTCGTCGATGCCGCGCTGAAGGCGGGTGGGGTTGGTGACGAAGAGATCGTCACCGACAAGCTGAACGCGATCGCCCACGGTGTTTGTCAGGTGGATCCAGCCAGCCCAGTCGTCTTCGGACAGTCCGTCCTCGATGGACACCAGGGGGAAGTCGCTGATCAGAGTCTCGTAATACCCGGTCATCCATTCGGCCGATCGCTCGGCACCTTCGAATGTGTAAGACCCGTTCGAGTACAGCTCCGTGGCAGCTACGTCGAGTGCCAAGGCAATATCCGTGCCCAGTGTCAGACCCGTTGCGGCAACTGCAGTGCCGATGAGCTCCAGGGCCGCACGGTTGTTCGGCAGCGACGGGGCGAACCCGCCCTCATCCCCGAGTCCGGTGGCGTAGCCGGACTTCTTGAGCACTGACTTGAGCGCGTGATACACCTCCGCGCCCTGCTGCAGCGCCTCAGCGAAGGTGGTCGCACCGATCGGCGCGATCATGAACTCCTGGATGTCGACGTTGGAGTCAGCATGCGCGCCGCCGTTGAGAATGTTCATCATCGGAACAGGCAGCACATGGGCATTGGGACCGCCCACGTAACGGAAGAGGGGAAGGCCCGATGACACAGCGGCGGCACGCGCCACCGCTAGAGACACGCCGAGGATCGCGTTGGCGCCGAGCCGGGACTTATTGGGCGTTCCATCCAGATCGATGAGCGCCTGATCGAGCAGTCGCTGCTCGGTGGCTTCCATGCCGACGACCTCGCCGGCGATCTCGTCCTCGACCGCATCGACCGCGTCCTGCACACCCTTGCCGTTGTAGCGAGCACCGCCATCGCGGCGCTCGGCCGCTTCGAATGCGCCGGTTGATGCGCCAGACGGCACGGCCGCGCGAGCGACGGAGTCGTCGTCGAGCAGGACCTCTACTTCAACCGTGGGGTTTCCTCGTGAGTCGAGGATTTCGCGTGCAATCAGGGACTCGATGGCTGCCATGGTGCCGATCCTAGAGGGCGCTGTCAGATGCCAATGAGGGTGCGCAGGTGCCGGGGAGCAGGTGAGCCATGGGCCAGGACGGTGTCGTGGACCCGACGATCCGACCAGTCCGCGTGCATCACGCGAAGGTCGTGGCAAAGCTCGCGCACTGCGCGGTACCCGACGAAGTAGGTGGGCAGTTGGCCCGATGTCAGAAGCGCACGACGCCACTTGCCGACCGCTTCGCCTTCTTCTTGGAAGCCGCGGTCACGCATGAGCGCGAGCGCCTGATCCTCCTGCAGGTCACCCGCATGCACCCCCACGTCAAGAATCGCGTTGATCGACATGCGAGCCTGCATCTTGAGCTGCTGTAGCCGAATGGCAAGTCGTGCCGCAGGATCCTCGGTAGGTGCATATCCACGCTCGATCATGACCTCCTCGGCGTATACGGCCCAGCCTTCGATGAACACGCCGCTGCGCCCAAAACGTCGAACGCGCGTGGGACTTTGCAGTTGCTGCGCGTGAGCAAGTTGCAGCACGTGGCCGGGCATCGCCTCATGAATCGCGAGGTCATGCAGCTGGACCCCGTTGTACTCGCGGAAGAACGAGGTCACCCGCTCGGGCGACCAGTCGGCAGGAGTTGGTGACACAGCAACGAATGTCGGAATACGTGCAGTTTCCAACGGCCCCGGAGCATCGCAGTAGGCAACCGCAACTCCGCGGTGAATCTCGGGCATTTCGATGATGCTCGTCTCCACGTCGGGCATCGCGACGAGGTCCTGATCGATGACGAAACGTCGCGTGCGATCGACCGCGTCGACCATGAGCGGCAGGACCGTGTCGTTGGTGACGGGATTGCGTGAGGCGACGGCATCGAGGGCACGGCGCACAAGGTCTGGCGCATCGGCAGGTTCGCCGAGATAGGCGGAGGCGGCCTCGATGAGCTGCTCTCCCACGTGAGCCAGATGCTCTGAAGCCGCTTCATGAACCTCCTGCGCACTGATCGCATCGTCGAGGCAATGCCATAACTGCGCTGAGTACAGCGTGGGTCCCAACCGAGGGCTGCGGTGCGCATCCGGCAGCTGATCCTGCAACCAGGTGGAGAACTCCTCCACCGCGGCCGCGGCCGAATCGACAAGCACGTCATCCGATGCTGCGCGTCGCGCTTCCCCGCGGATCAACGACGCTGTTCCCTGCAGCTGAGCAACGGCGGTCTCGACGTGAATCCGGGACATGTCGGTCAATGTCGAGCGGGCTTGGGCAAGAAAATCTGGGATCGCCGCGAGTCGCCCACGAACTCGGTCGCGTGTCGCCTCTGCGTCCGCCGTCTCGCGACTCACCAGCAGATAGATGGCCGTCCCCGGGTTCCACTCCATCGGATTCCAGTGACGTGACCGCAGCTCTGCCAGATCGAATCGTGCATGCATGAGATTGGCGCGAAGGATCTCCAGATCGACGACGTCGTCCACGTCGAGTTCAAGGTCGTCTATGCCATCCAGTGCCGTGAGGTGCTCGTCGATTCGTCGCACCAGTTCAGGGGTGTCCGACCAGTCCGGAAGTTGATCGTCATAGCGATGATCGCCCAGCCATGTGGCCGACACCGGGTCCGCGGCCAACATCGCGTCGACGCATGTATCCGAGAGGGCGCGGAACTTCAGCGTCTCGCTCATGGCGTCTCGACCGCTCGGATGCGTTCGACGAGTCGGCGTGACGCGCCGCGACCCGCGGCCTCAGCGTCGATTCCGCGCTCACGCGCCAGGGCAACGAGTGCGACGAGGAGGTCGCCGAACTCCTCCTCGCTGTCGATGGACGCGAGGGCCGCGGCTGCAGCGGCTGCCGCGGACCCCTGCGGCAGTGGTGGCAACGCCAGCGTGGCACTTCGCGCAAGCACCTTGCCGATGTGTACGAGGGAGGGAAGCGCAGCCGGAATGCCCTCGGTCACCGAGGATCGACCCTTCTCCTGCGCCTTGATCGCGTGCCAGTTGGCTTCTACGTCCTCGGCGGTCGAGGCGGTCCCGTCGGCAAAGACATGCGGATGTCGACGCACCAGCTTGGCGATGATGCCGTCGGCGACGTCATCAATGGACCAAGGGCTTTCAGCACGCTCCTGCGCGATGCGCGCATGGAACACGACCTGCAGCAGGAGATCGCCGAGCTCTTCGCGCAGACCAGCATCGTCGTCGGTCTCAATGGCCTCGACCGTTTCGTACGCCTCTTCGATGAGGTACTCGACCAACGTCGCATGCGTCTGCCGGGCATCCCATGGACAGCCGCCCGGAGACCGCAGGCGGTCCATGACCGCTACGAGATCGATGACGCGCGAGCCCTGCGTCACGCGGCGCGCAAGCCCTTCGGCGGTGCGGAGAGATCAAACGGTGTCGGGCCCACGGTGATGGCGGCCGCATCCCATGTGCCGAAGCGAGGGCTGACCGTGACGTCAAGCTCCTTGCTCAGCGCCGCAAGAGCAGTGGTGAGGGCGGCGTTCTGCTCCTCCTGCGATCCCTTGGGAGCAAGCGCTTTGGCGATAGCGGCTGCCTGCAGATTGATGAGGATCACGCTGGGAATCTGAGACGCGGGGATGCCGTTGGAGACGAAGGCATTCTTGACAGCTTCCGCGCCACCGTTCTGCGCTTCGTAATTCGCAAGCTGACTGTCGACCTGGCCCTGCGTGACGTCGATTCCCATGCGAGTCGCAAGTTCGTTGACCAACTGACCAAGGATGAGGCGATTGAGCGTCTTGTTGGTCTGTGCCGCATCCGGTGCATCCGCATTCAAGCCTTGGGACGTGAGTGACTCTTGCACCTGGGACGAGAGCTCGCGCTCGCTGATGTTGCCCATCGTCGACGTTGCGGCGGCGCCCGCCTGCATCGAGCAAGACGACGCGAGCAGAACGGATGCGGTGATCAGCACGACGGCCAGCGGTCGCTTCACGAATCTCTCCTACGACGTCGGGGCGGGCTTCAGGACTGCGACGAGCTCAGTTGCCCACGTCAGCAGATCCCGGTCGCGCATCGGGGACCCTGGGGTACCTGGGCGCGGCACGCTGATCGTACGGACTGCCGGCTTGACCACGGTCCGGGGGTACAGCCGCAGGAGGCGCATCTGGCCGGACTCCGGTAGTTCCACCGGGTGTAGCCGAACGACGGAACCCTGAAGCACCACTTCATCAAGCCCGGCCGCTCGCGCGATGACTCGGAAGCGTGCAACGGCAAGCAGCGACTCCACCGGTGCCGGCGGCGGCCCGTAGCGGTCGAGGAGTTCTGCCGCGACCTCATCGACCGCAGCATCGGTGGTCGCGTCGGCCAGCCGGCGATAGGCCTCCAACCGAAGCCGCTCGTGCGGCAGGTAGTCCGCCGGGATGTGGGCATCGATCGGAAGTTCGACCTTGACGTCGCTGGCCGCCGTGACCGGTTCGTTGCGATGCTCGGCGAGAGCCTCCCCGACCAATCGCACGTAGAGGTCAAAGCCCACGTCGGCGATATGCCCGCTCTGTTCGCCACCAAGGAGGTTGCCGGCACCGCGGATCTCCAGATCCTTCATGGCAATGCGCATGCCCGAGCCCAGATCGGTGTTCTGAGCGATAGTGACCAGGCGCTCGTGTGCAGTTTCGGTGAGTGGCTTCTCCGGTGAGTAGAGGAAGTACGCGTACGCACGTTCGCGACCACGTCCCACGCGTCCGCGAAGCTGGTGCAACTGCGAAAGACCGAACGTGTCGGCACGATCGACGATCAAGGTGTTGGCATTGGCAATGTCGATTCCGGACTCCACGATGGTGGTGCACACCAGTACGTCGATCTGCCTATCCCAGAAGTCCAGGATCACCTGCTCGAGTTGAGATTCGGGCATTTGCCCATGGGCGATGGCGATGCGTGCGCTTGGCACGAGATCGCGCAATCGAGAAGCAACACGATCAATCGACTCGACGCGGTTGTGCACGAAGAAGATCTGTCCATCGCGCATGAGTTCACGGTTGATGGCCGCCGAGATCTGCTTGTCGTCGTACGGGCCGACGAATGTCAGCACCGGGTGCCGCTCCTCGGGTGGCGTCTGGATCACCGACATCTCACGAATTCCGGTCACCGCCATCTCGAGGGTTCGCGGAATAGGAGTGGCCGACATAGCGAGAACATCGACGTTTGTGCGCAGGGCTTTGAGGTGCTCCTTGTGCTCGACACCAAATCGCTGCTCCTCGTCCACCACGATCAACCCGAGGTCCTTGAATCTCATCGACGAGGTGAGTAGTCGATGCGTTCCGATGACGACATCCACCGATCCCTCGGCGACTCCGGCCATGACGGCCGCTGCTTCCTTGTCACTGCTGAAGCGCGACAGAGCCGCCACCTTGATCGGAAACGACGCATAGCGCTCAGAGAATGTGGAGAAGTGTTGCTGCACCAGCAGTGTGGTGGGCACAAGCACCGCTACCTGCTTGCCGTCCTGTGTTGCCTTGAACGCGGCGCGCACGGCGATCTCCGTCTTGCCGTAACCGACATCGCCGCAGATGAGCCGGTCCATCGGCACGCTGCGCTCCATGTCCGCCTTGACCTCATCGATGCAGGAGAGCTGGTCCGGCGTCTCGACGTATGCGAACGCATCCTCAAGCTCCCGCTGCCACGGAGTGTCGTGCGCAAATGCATAGCCCGCACTTGCCTGTCGAGCGGCATACAGACGAATCAGTTCAGCCGCGATCTCCTTGACGGCCTTGCGCGCGCGACCTTTGGCCTTCTGCCAGTCGGCTCCGCCCAGTCGGTGCACCGATGGCGCCTCGCCGCCGACGTACCTCGTCACGAGATCGAGTTGGTCCATCGGTACGAACAATTGGTCGGCCGGTTGGCCACGCTTGCTGGCTGCGTACTCCAGTAAGAGGTACTCGCGTTCCGAGCCCGCGACGATGCGACGGGCCATATCCACGTAGCGACCCACGCCATGCTGCTCATGCACCACGAAATCCCCTGGAGCAAGAGTCAACGGGTCGATCGTGCGACGGCGTCGCGACGGGAGGCGTCGCATGTCTTTCGTGGACGCTCGCTGTCCGATGAGGTCGGCCTCGGTCACGATGACGAGATCCCCGAAGTCCGCACCGTGCTGGAGGCGGCCGCGCGTCACGGTCACGAGCCCTGCAGGCGGAGGCGTCTCCAACGCCGGGCTCTCCGCGACCGCTACACCTGCACTGGCGAGTTCTTCGACAAACCGCTCTACGGATCCGTGGCCCTCGGCGAGGAGCACCACGGCGGCGCCAGCCTTGGTCCACGAAGCCAGATCAGCCATCGCGCGCTCGGCGTCGCCGCGATAGGAGTCGATTTCTTCCGCGGCGATCCGCACTGTCCCCGCGAGCTCGTCCTCAAGTTCGGGGTCCGATGACAGCGGGGATATCTCCCACCACGAATCCTCACGCTCCACCGCGATTCTGCGAAGTTCTTCAAGGTCGCGGTAGCCGGCAGCCGAGAGATCGATGGGTACGGCGTTGCCGACGGCAGCGTTATGCCAAGACGCTGCCAGGAACTCCTCCGCTGTACGCACCACGTCGTGTGCTCGCGCGCGAACCCGTTCGGGTTCCAACACGACGATGTTCGCCGACTGCGGCAGAAGTTCGAGGGTGGTCATCAACCGATCGGCGAGAACCGGAGCGAGTGACTCCATTCCTTCCACCGGCATACCCTGCGCGAGTCGGTCGCACATTTCTGCAAGGTGCGGGTGTGCCTGACCGAGCTGCTCTGCACGCTCGCGTACGGCTGCGGTCAGAAGTAATTCGCGCACGGCTGGAGCCCACACGCCCTCCTCGACCAACGACAACGATCGCTGGTCAGCCACAGAGAACGATCGCACCTCTTCAACCGTGTCACCCCAGTACTCCACGCGCAGCGGATGCTCCCGCGTCGGAGGGAAGACGTCGAGAATGCCGCCGCGCACGGCCACCTGGCCACGGCGCTCCACGAGGTCTGTGCGTTCGTACCCCAGCTCCACCAGACGCGTGACAACAGCATCGATAGGTGCCTCGTCTCCCGCGCGAAGCACCACGGGTGCCTCGTCCGCGAGACCGGCCACGATGGGTTGGAGGAGGGCGCGAACCGATGCCACCACCACATCGATCGGCTCGCTTCCGTCGGCGTCAGGGTGGGCGAGGCGACGCATCACTGCGACGCGACGGCCAACAGTGTCCGACGACGGTGACAAACGCTCGTGCGGGAGTGTTTCCCACGACGGGAAGACTGCGACCTTTGCGTCCGGAACAAGCTCGGGGATCGACGCCGCAATGTCCTCGGCCTCACGGCCGGTCGCCGTCACCACGACAACAGGTCGACCCGGCTCGGTGAGCATCGCTACGAGCAGCGGATGTACCGGATCCGGCGCTTCGATGACGCACGATCCGCGAGCTGCAGCCACGTGGCGCACCTCAGAGAAACCCGGGCGCTCCTCGAGTGCACGAAGGAGGCCGGTCAGGCTCAGGATGCCTCCCGCAACGAATCCATCAGCATCACGTGCAGATCCGGATGGACCACGACGAAATCATTCACATAAGGAGGAGTGTGATTAAACGTCATGCCAGAACCGTCGACATGCGACGCGCGATATCCGTAATGCAACGCAACGCCGTACGGTGCGGCGACATCCCACTCGTAGAAGCCTGTGTCGTGCACGTAAGCCTCCGCACGACCCGACAGGATTTCGTTCACCTTGGCACCCACGGATCCCACGTCGATGATCTCGGCCCCGAGAGTCGTGATGCCGGCCGCGGCCAGGCGTTTCGACAACAGTTCAACCGCTCGCGGAAGTATCGCCGGAGGACGAGTGCGCGACGCAACAATGCGCACGGGTCGATCGGTGGGAAGAGCTGCTGGAACCGCTGCACTGTCCAGAACCGAACGCGTCAAGCCCTGCGCCGGAAGATCCACAGTGGACGCGCGCACCTCTCCGCCTTCCCACAGCGCCACGTGCACGGCGAAGTCCGGGCGGCCTTGGCCGTACTCCCAGGTGCCGTCGAGCGGATCGACGATCCAGACGCGATCAGCTCCGACCCGCGCAGGGTCGTCGCGACGCCCCTCCTCGCTGAGGACCTCATCGTGCGGGCGCGCAGCCGCGAGCGCAGCGACGAGGAGTTCGTGGGCTCCTTTGTCGGCTTGATCGCGCAGCCGATCCGCACCCGCCCAATCGTCGAGGCTGCCGTGCAGCTCGCGTAGCGACAGCAGGAGAGCTCCCGCTTCCTGAGCGATATCCCGTGAGAGTTCGGCGTCGGACCTGGAGGACATGCTCACCTTCCTGACGGCGGACCGCCACCCGCCACCGTCAGTTGAAGCGCGACTGCGTGACCTCGAGTCCATCCGTCAGGAGTGATTCAACAGCGTCGGCCGCCCGCGCTGCGAGGGAGGGCACCAACGTGCGTTCTGCCGTGGCAAAGGGGGTGAGGACAAAGTCGGCGGGATCCTGCCGGCCCGGAGGTCGACCGATGCCGATGCGGACCCGATAGAAGTCGCCGGTGCCCAGCGCCTTGCGCAGACTCTTGAGTCCGTTGTGGCCGTTGTCGCCACCGCCGAACTTGACTCGGAGAGTGTCGAAATCGATATCGAGTTCATCGTGCAGCACCACCATGCGCTCCACGGGAATGTCATAGAACGCCAACAGCGCCTTGACCGGCCCACCGGATTCGTTCATGAACGTCATGGGCTCGGCCAGCACGATTCGGCCACCGGCAAGGTGGCCTTCACCCACGTGTGCGTTTGCACGCTTGTGGCGCGCGAGCCGAATGGCGCAGCGAACGGCAAGGTCGTCGACTCCCATGAAACCGACGTTGTGACGTGTGCTCGCGTACTCCGGACCCGGATTGCCCAGCCCGACGACGAGCCAGGCCTCGCGCACCGACTACTCGGCGGCGGGTGCGGCGGGTGCGTCTGCTGCGGCAGCCGTTGCTTCAGCGGCGGCCTGGGCAACGTTGGCGTCGGAGTAGGCGTCGGCCTGATGCTCGGCATCCGACACCGCGTGAGCTGCGGCGTCGGTCGGGTTCTCGCCGCCTGCGACGGCGGTCTCGAGTGCCTGCACGGCTGCGGCCGAGTCCATGCCGGCCTCGTCGGCTGCGTGGATGGCGGCCGCGATGGCGTCAGCCATCTCCTGGCGGTCGGAGGCCTCAGCCTTGTCGATGATGACGAGGTCGATGTGCTCGAGCGAGCGCTTGACCGGGTCGCGCTGGATGTCGCGCGGCTTGACGAGCACCGAGGCGCCATTGACGTCCATCGAGAAGACGACGCGCGGCTTGCGGAGTGCGAGGTCGAGGTCACGCGTGGGGATAGCGACGTGAACCACGTCGGAGCCACTGCCGTAGATGACAGCAGGGATCTGGCCTTCGCGACGGATGCGACGAGCCGCGCCCTTGCCGAAATCGGTGCGGGGACTGGACGGCATTGCAACGGTGCTCACGGTGTCTCCTCGGTGGTGTCGGCGCCCTCAGCGAGCCGACCACGTCGATCACGGTGCTTGGGCCGGAGCCCATCACCCTCGCCGAGGACGTCCGAAGACTACCCCGAGGCGGGGCCGCGCCGGAAATCGGGCGGGGAGGGGCTGGCTCTCGACTCCAGCCGTCAGTGCGAGGACGCCGTGCTCTCGATGCTGTCGTCGTCGAACATGCTGGTGACCGATCCGTCGGTGAAGACCTCGGTGATGGCCTTCGCCAACAGAGGTGCGATCGACAGGATCGTGAGCTTGTCGAACATCCGGTCCTCAGGGATCGGCAGTGTGTTGGTGACGATGACCTCAGAGATCCGCGAGTTCTGCAGCCGCTCTGCCGCGGGTGGGCTGAGGATGCCGTGCGTGGCTGCCACGATGACATCGGCCGCACCGTTCTCGAACAGCGTCTCGGCTGCCTTCACGATGGTGCCGCCGGTGTCGATCATGTCGTCGACCAGAACGCATACGCGATCCCGCACATCGCCGACGACCTCGAGCACCTTGACCTGATTGGGCACGTCGGGATCGCGGCGCTTGTGGATGATCGCCAGCGGCGCACCGAGGACGTCGGTCCAGCGCTCTGCCACGCGCACGCGACCCGCGTCAGGGGACACCACGGTGATGCGGTCACGAGGAATCTTCTTGGCCACATGGCGCGCCAGGAGCGGCATCGCGAACAGGTGGTCGACGGGACCGTCGAAGAAGCCCTGAATCTGCGAGGTGTGCAGGTCAACCGTCATGAGGCGGTCGGCACCCGCGGTCTTGAAGAGATCGGCGATGAGTCGAGCAGAGATCGGCTCGCGACCACGGTGCTTCTTGTCCTGCCGCGCGTAGCCGTAGAACGGGATGATCACGGTGATGCGCTTGGCCGAGGCGCGCTTGAGGGCGTCGACCATGATGAGTTGCTCCATGATCCACGTGTTGATCGGTGTGGTGTGGCTCTGCAGCACGAAGCAGTCGCAGCCACGCACGGATTCCTGGAAGCGCACAAAGATCTCGCCGTTGGCGAAGTCGTAGGCCTGAGTCGGTGAGACCTCGATGCCGAGTTGGCCGGCAACCTCATCGCCCAGCGCCGGGAACGACCTGCCTGCCAGCAGAACCAACCGCTTATGCGTGGGCACTTCCAGATACGTCACCGGGTCTCCTGGTCCTTGCTGCTCGGGCACTAGGCCGTGGGGGCTGAGTCTGCTCCATGCTGCTGATCGTTGTGCGCTCGGGCTGCAGCATCCGCTGACGCTGTTCCGTCACGTCTGCGCTGAACCCAATCCTCGATATTGCGCTGCTCCGCCCGTCCGATGGCCAAGGCACCGGGCGGGACATCCTGCGTGATGACGGAGCCGGCCGCCGTGTACGCACCATCGCCGATGGTCACCGGCGCCACCAACATGGTGTCCGAGCCGATTCGTACATTCGATCCCACGATGGTGCGGTGCTTGGCCACGCCGTCGTAGTTGACGAACACCGTGGCCGCACCGATGTTTGTCCCCTCGCCGATATCGGCGTCGCCGACGTACGACAGGTGCGGCACCTTGGCGCCGCGTCCCACTGTGGAGTTTTTGATCTCCACGTAGGCACCAGCCTTTGCGCCTTGGCCCAACACTGTGCCCGGGCGCAAATAGGTGAACGGCCCGACCTGGGCATCGGGGCCGATGACCGCGAGCTCGGCCCACGTGTGGATCACCTCGGCGCCTTCGCCGACTTCGCAGGACGTCAAGGTGGTTCCCGGTCCCAGAATCGCGCCGGTGGCCACCGAGGTCGCCCCGGCCAGGGTGACCTGCGGTCGGATCACTACATCAGCCGCGATATCGACATCGACGTCGATCCACGTGGTCTCTGGATCAAGCATCGAGACACCGCTGTGCATGAGGTCGCGGTTGATGCGATCGCGCATCACCCACGCGGCCTCGCTCAACTGCACCCGATCGTTGACGCCCATGATTTCGTCTGAGTCGAGAACGCGCGATGCTGACACGATCGCGCCGTCCTGGCGCAGCAGTCCGATGACATCGGTGAGGTACTCCTCGCCCTGCGAATTGTCTCGACGCACGCGCGAGAGTGCTCCCGCCAAGGCTTCTATGTCGAAGGCGTACATGCCCGAGTTGATTTCATCAATGCGTAGTTGATCGTCGGACGCATCCCGATGCTCCACGATCGACATCACCGAGCCCGATGTATCGCGCACTATGCGGCCATAGCCGGTGGGATCGTCCATGACCGTGGTGAGAACGGTGGCCGCCGCACCCGAGGCAACGTGTTCGTCGACGAGCATCTGCACGGTGTCGCCCGTGAGCAACGGTGTGTCTGCCGTAAGAACCACGATGGGACCTGCTGGCATCGCTAGTCCGCGATCAGAGATGCCCGCTAATGCCACGCGCACCGCATGGCCCGTGCCCAGCTGCTCTTCCTGCACCACCGTGACCACCCAGGGGGCGATTTCCTCGAGGTGCGCACGCACGTGGTCTCGTCCATGCCCCACGACCACCACGACATGGCCCGGCTGCGTGCGTGCTGCCGCATGAACCACATGTCCCACGAGGGAGCGACCGGCGATGGGGTGGAGAACCTTCGGGGTGCTCGAGCGCATGCGCTTGCCCTCACCGGCAGCGAGGATCACGATCGCTGCGGGCCGGGCGGACGTCACATCGGCACCCTACTCAACGGCGTGCTGGCTCCCGGGGGAGGAATCGAACCTCCGTTCACGGATTCAAAGTCCGCTGTCCTGCCCCTAGACGACCCGGGATCGGGCACGGCACAGCCAGATCCGATACGGAGCCTCGCAGCGCCTTGCGCGGATCAAGTCTATGAAGCCTGCACGAGGCCCATGCTTCACGTGTCCTCGAGGGCTCTAAACGTCCCCTGTAAAAGGCAATTGGTCGAGCCTAGGAAGCCTCCTTTCATTACCCAATTCGCTCACTAATGTGGACCCCGGGGGGAGGTTCACCTATGGGGGGGTGGATCCGAAATCAAGGCATAAACATCGTCTTGATTGCAGGGATTTGGGCATTCACGGGCCTGCTCAATGGGTCCAATCCGTGGGTAAGTCTGGACACACCGGACTCTGAATTTCATGCGTCGCTGGCAATTTTTGGCCATGAGGTCACGGATCGCTCCGCGATCCCGGCTTACTACTGGACTCGAATTGGATACATCGCACCCGCTCACCTGTTGACACAGGTCTTAGGGCCTCTCCACGGCCTCGAGGTCTACCGCCTCCTGCTCCTTGCAGTCATCGTGGCGAGCATCTTTATGGCTCTTCGGCACTTTGCTGGTCACTTCACAGCGACCATCCTCACCATCTTTGTGTGCGCAAACACCGTCGTCCTCGGGTATCTGGGAAATCCATACCCGACAGCAACTGCGATGGCGGCGATCTTCGCCCTCATAGCTTTAGGACTCGCGCAAGGGAAATGGCAAGCACATCTCGTTGCCGGCGGCGCGCTCGGATGGCTGGTGATGACAAGTCCATTTGGAACGCTGCTAGGCATAGTGGCTTATCTCAGTGTGGTGCTCGCACGTGCACGATGGACCTTTCAACTTCTGTCCCTCCTGAAGTGGGCTGCTGCGGTGACGGCTGGGGCCGCGACGACATTTGTTGCATTGTGGCTAGCTGGACGTTGGCTCTTTCCAAGCCTGAACTGGATTGACACGTATTTGTACTGGACGTTCGCCTTGAATCAAGCCGACTACATCTACGAGGTGTGGCGTTGGACGTACGACTCGGCGATGCTTGTTCCAGCATTGGCTGGTGTCATAGGCGTGATCTCCATCGCTTTGAAACCCCGAATTCCCGGTATCCGAATCGGTGGTGTCCTAGCACTCACAACCCCTGTTTTCGCTGTCGCATTCTGGTTGCGATTTCCGAACAACTACTTGGAGATTCCGCACTATCAGGCGATGCTCTTTCCATCCAGCTTGATGGGCATCGCATTAATTGCCGCGTCGCGCATCCCACAGGTTCAGATTAGGTGGTGGCGCGGCGCAATCGCAGCCGGCCTTATCGGACTGAACCTCCTCGCAGGGCATCTGACACCTTCAATCTCCGTACAGCAAACACGACTCCTCGCAATCTCGACTGTCGTCGTCTTTCTCATTCCTGTGGGCAAGCGCTGGGTAGCTACGGCGGTGACCGTGGCGCTCACCTTTGCAAGCGCGCAGCTTCTGCAGAACTCTCGAGACAATTTTGGGGTCAGTACGAATCGATTATTTGCAAATGCATATTTGCCGAATGAAGCAAAGGACATGGTGTCATCCGCCATCACTGCGGAGTCATGGTTGCTAACTAAGACCCAACCGGGTGATCGAATACTCACATGGGTGGATGCCGACTGGGCATCACACGAGCAGGACCTTCTTCCGCTCGCAGCCTTTCAACTGTGGGGAGCCAATGAAGCTGCCCACGGTCCAGCACCGACCCTTGACGAACTCAAGACTCTTGGGGCTCGCAAACCCTTGGCGATCGCCATGTACGGCAAGACGCTGGGAGCCATCCTCGACTTCTGGAATGAGCTACCAAAGGAGCAACGCCCCAGTCCTCCCGAATGTATTGAGGTGCCATGGCCTCAAACTCGGGCAGCGCAGGTCTGCGTGACCCACCTGCACTGGTAGGGCGTAACGACCCGGGATCGGACCGCACTCTAGGTCCGACGACCCGCCACCAAAAGTTCACCCTTGATACGAGCCACCGGCTTGACTTCACAGGTTACGGCACCGTAACCTACGGGAACGTAGGTCCAAGTGGGCCATTTCTCTAGGGAGACCCAATGTCGCTGGCAGCCGAGGCGCCCACACTGCGCGCTGAAACCGAGCCGACAACCGTCACCATGCGGGCCACGATCGCGGTCTTCATCATCGTTCCGTTCCTCGCCGTTCTCGCGGCTATCCCGGTCGCATTGCTCGGGTGGCTGTCGTGGGTCGACGTTGCGCTGTTCTTCGTGTTCTGGGCGATCTCAGGCTTCGGCATCACCGTCGGCTACCACCGCCACTTCACCCACCGCAGCTTCAAGGCGCCGTCATGGGTGTCCGTGGCTCTGGCCGTGGCCGGGTCTTACGCCGTCGAGGGCAGCGTGGGCCAGTGGGTCGCCGACCATCGCAAGCATCACAAGTTCTCCGACGCCCCCGGCGACCCGCACTCTCCTTGGCGCTTCGGTACCACCAAGAAGGCGCTGGCCAAGGGTCTGCTCTTCGCGCACATGGGCTGGTTGCTCGAGGACAACAACACCTCCATCGCCACCTACGCGCCCGACATCGCCAATGATCCGGTGCTCGCCAAGGTCTCGGCCAACTTCCGCCTGTTCGTTGTTGGAACCTTCTTGGTGCCCGCGATTCTCGGCGGTTTGATCACCTGGTCATGGGTGGGCGCACTCACCGCACTCTTCTGGGCCGGCATCGTGCGCGTGGCGATCGTTCACCACACCACCTGGTCGATCAACTCCATCTGCCACGTCTTCGGAACGCGTCCTTTCGTCTCACGCGACAAGTCGACCAACGTCGCGTGGCTGGCCATCCCCTCCTTTGGTGAGTCCTGGCACAACCTGCATCACGTCGAGCCCACGTCGGCACGGCACGGCGCACTCAAGGGCCAGTTCGACATGAGCGCGGAAGTCATTCGCATCATGGAGCACGCCAAGTTGGCCTATGACGTGCGTTGGCCCAAGCCCGAGCGCCTGGCCACCAAGCTTGTTGACCCGGCGATGACCCGCCGCCTGCGCGGTTACTCGGCGTGACCACGCCGATCATTGCGCCCGAGGTCGAGGAGGACTCGACCGATTCGGTCGTGACTGATATCTCCGCCGCTTCACGGCGCGATCACCGGGTAGCCACGCGCCACGAGCGCGTGCGCATGAGCGGCCAAGAACGCCGCGAGCAATTGCTCGATGTGGGCCGACAGTTGTTCGCCGACAAGGGCTTCGAGGCCGTCACCGTCGAGGAGATCGCCGCCAAGGCGAAGGTCTCCAAGCCCATCGTGTACGAACACTTCGGTGGCAAGGAAGGCCTGTACGCCGTCGTGGTCGATCGCGAGATGAGCTTCCTGCTTGGTTCGATCACCGAGAGCCTGGCCATCGACGACGATGTTCACCCGCGTGCACTGCTCGAACGTGCCGGCATGGCCTTGTTCGACTACATCGATCGCTACCCGGACGGCTTTCGGATTCTCATGAGGGACACACCATCGGAGTCCGGATCGCAGATGCCGTTCGGTGGAGTCATCGTCGATGTGGCTGCGCGAGTGGAGTACCTCCTCGCCCGCCAGTTCAAGCATCACGGAATCTCCACCAAGTGGGCTCCGCTGTACTCGCAGATGCTGGTCGGCATGGTCACGCAGACCGGGCAGTGGTGGCTCGACGTTCGTAAGCCGCGCAAGGACGAGGTCGTTGCACACTTGGTCAACCTCGCCTGGGGCGGCCTGCAGCACCTGGATCCCAAGCCGAAGCTGGACTCACGCTGACGCTGTCGCTGTCGCTTTCGCGCCTCACGCACGCCCGGGCCTAGTGCGTCCGGAAGTACTCCTCCAGACCGGCGAATAACCACTGCGCGTACTGCTGCTGGCCCTGAGCACTGCTCATCATGCGTGCCTCCGCGGCATTGCGCATGTTGCCCATCTCAATGGTCACCGTGGGACGACTGCTGAGATTGAGCGACGTGGTGTCGCGAGAATTCATAATCGCACCGGGGAAAGTGCTCGAGGGCGTCGCCCCCGCGGCGGTCATGCCACTCACCATCGCCTTCGCTAAAGCCCGATCAGCCGGTACATCGTTCTTGGTCCACCCTGGAATCTGCACCGGCGCGAGCGCAAAGAAGCCGTGACTGCTGCCGGGTGCGCCATCGCCGTGGATGCTCACCATCGCATCGGCCTTGGCATTATTGGCGACGTAGGCGCGATCCCACACACAGGGTCCCCACGCATTACGCGAGTTGGAGTCGCGGGTCATGATCACTGTGGCGCCGGCCCGAGTCAGTAAGTCGTGCAGCCGTGTTCCCACTTCCCACGTGAACGTCGACTCGGGGTAACCCGCGTTGGTCGCCGTGCCCGTGGTGTTGCATGACTTACGGATCGCACCATTGAAGATCGTCTGGGCGAGTTGAGTGCGGAATTTCGGGTTGGAGTTGCCGAGTTGGTGCCCCGGATCGACGACGATGGTTTTACCGGCAACCGGACTTGGTTGTGCGGCATTGGCCGCGGGAGTGACAAGCATGGTCACGGAGATCACGCCGACCGCCGCGAATGTGACGGCCCGCAGAGTCACAGGTCGACCAGCATCCGGGTATTGCCCAAGGTGTTGGGCTTCACCTGTTCGAGACCGAGGAATTCAGCCACGCCCTGGTCGTACGACTCCAGCAACTGCTGGTAGACGTCGGGCTCCACCGGGGCTCCCTCGATTTCCTGGAATCCGTGCCTCGCGAAGAAGTCCGTGGCGAAGGTCAGGCAGAAAACGCGTCGCACACCAAGACGTCGCGCCCGATGCAGGAGTTCGGCGACGATGAGTGATCCAATGCCACCGCGTTGGACGGTGGCCGCCACCGCAAGCGTGCGCACTTCTGCGAGGTCCTCCCACAGCACATGCAGGGCTCCGCAGCCCACGACCTGGTCTCCGTCGACAGCGACCACGAACTCCTGCACGTCTTCGTACAGGGTGACCGTCGCCTTGCGCAGCAAACGTGGTCCATCGCCGGCAAAGGAGGAGACCAGTGCCGCGATTGCGGGAACGTCAGCCGTCACGGCAGAACGGATCACGACGGGTGCGGTCGAGGTCACCTGTGCTCCGGCTTCACGAGCGGGAACAGGATGGTTTCGCGAATCCCCAGACCGGTGAGCGACATCAGCAGTCGATCCATGCCCACACCGACTCCGCCGCACGGCGGCATGCCGTGCTCCAAAGCCCGCAGGAAGTCTTCGTCGACCCGCATCGCTTCGACGTCACCGCGTGACGCCAAGGCTGCCTGCTCAATGAGTCGTTCACGTTGGACAACCGGGTCAATGAGTTCCGAGTAGCCGGTGGCCTGCTCAGCTCCATTGATGTACAGGTCCCACTTCTCGACCACGCCGGGCTTGGTGCGATGGGCCCGGGTCAGTGGCGAAGTGTCGACGGGGAAATCCATGACGAACGTCGGACCCGTGAAGGTCGAAATGACATGGTGCTCGAAGAGTTCTTCGACAAGCTTGCCAGGTACCCACGTGGGTGCGATGTCGATGCCGTCGCGCGCACAGAGTTTTTCGAGGCGTTCCTTGGGTGTCTGCGGGGTGATGTCTTCGCCGATTGCCAAGGACAGCGCGCCGTAGAGATCAACCTGCGGCCACACACCGGAGAGATCGTGCACCGAACCGTCGTGATGGGTGACGACCAGGCTGCCGGTGGCTGCCACTGCGGCTTCTTGGAT
>Ga0114960_10001172_pt1 | contig 21269 bp, 19 predicted proteins | sample C_130625_MF_Meta_FD_92637 | JGI IMG/M metagenome (GOLD analysis project Ga0114960, IMG submission 92637) | Freshwater microbial communities from Lake Croche, Canada to study carbon cycling - C_130625_MF_MetaG | ecosystem: Environmental > Aquatic > Freshwater > Lake | place: Lake Croche, Canada... | reverse complement strand
TTATATATATTTAAATATATATATGATTTATAATACTTATTTATTATTTTTTTTTATAATATTTATAGCATTAATTTTATGTTTTTATATTTATTTTAATAAAAATTTAGATAATAATATTAATTTTATTCTAAAAGATAATATACTAAAAGAAAATACATTAAATAATTCTATTGAAAATTTTGAAAACTTTCAATTAAATGATTCAAGTGTAAATGTACCTAATAATCTTATTTCAAATGGTAATTTCCAAAATGGAAAAAATTCAACAAATAATATAAATCAAAGTGGTTATAATAAAATTATTAAAAAAAAAAATCAAGAAAATAGTGCATTTGTTTTAGAACAAAAAAAAACTGACGAATTAACTTATTATGAATTATTAACAGAAAGTTTGCCAAATAGTAAATATAATTTATATTTTTGGCTTTGTATAGATAATGGAAATAACCCACCAAAAGATATATCACTACTTGATTTTGAAAATCTAGTAAAAATAAAAATTCAAAAAGAAGATTTTACAAATTATATTCCACGATTAACCTTTAATATAATTCAAAAATTAAATATGAATAATGATAATAATACTACTTGGTATTTAGTTAAATATATGTTTAATTCTACTGATCAAATTCAAAATTATAAAATGAATATTTATTTAAATTATTCTCAAAATTTATATACAGAATATATGTATTTTGCTGATATCCGTTTTTACCGTACATTAGTTGATGCAGAAAATTTTATATTTAATAATAACCTACTTTGCTATACAGATGGATATAAATATGAAAATAATAATATTACATGGCATGATTTGAGTGGAAATGGGAATGATCTTTTTTGGTCAGCTATTCCTGTAAAAAATGATACAATTGGCTCTTTAGCAATGCAAAATTTAAAAATAAATGGATTTTCAGCAAATTTATTATCTAATGATAAATTTACTATATTATTTTGTCTAAATAAAAATTATGAAAATAGTGCTTCAGATGATGCTGAAGATGCCAATGATGAAATTCTAGAATCTTATTTATTAAGTGTCCCTGGTAATGAAAGATACTCTTTTGAAATTCAAATAAATGGAAAGAGCCTTTATTTAATAGTTGGAAATAATAAATACAAGTCGTCCGAAAAATTACTAATTTATAATAAATCTCTTCTTTCTATAATGTATGATAATGGATTAATGAATATTTATTTAGATGGATTAAATATTTTATCTCAAAAGATTAATAAATTATATTTAAATAATTCAAATATTGTTATAAATAGAAATAAGAATCTAGTTTTAAATTTATATTCATTGTTATTTTATAATAGATTAATCGAGAAAAAAGAATTAGATGATATTAGAAATTATTTTATTACAAATCAAAATAAACCATCAAATGATTTAAATTCAACTCCTGATATTAATGTTTTTCATATGAATGCAATTAGTAATTTAACTGATAATTCTGTTGATAATTCATTATTTAAACCATATAATAAAAAAATAAATGATAAGATAGATAATTTTAGTAATGAAAATAAATTTAATGATATTTTTGATAATCAAGATTGTAAAATGAAGCATGACGTTATCACTTCTGAAGAATCCAACAATTATGATGAATGTCCAAAAGTCTATAAAAAGGAGGGAAATTATATAGTTTATAACAAACCAAATACTTACTATTCAGATTTATTAAAATATAGTGGTGAAAAATCTTATGGAAATAATTTGGAAAAAGCTAGATATACATATAAAGCCAATTTTCCAAAATGTACTATTCCAAGTATTTTAACACCAGGTGAAGGAAAAAATAATTTAGCTCAATGTCCCTATATTATAAATGAGTTAAATCCTTGCTATACAAGTGCATGTGAAGGAGTTGATTGGAGTATAAAAAATTATAAAGATTTAGGATTATCAACTAATTGTAAAAAATCTATTTCTAATTATTGTCAAATAAATAATGAAATTGATGACAGTTGTATCTGCTGGCACCCATCAAAAAAAGATGATGCATATTGCAGAGAATATAGAAGATATTTTGAAAATCCAAATGATTATTGCGAACCAGGACAATTTAAAATTGAAGAACACCCCGATTTTAATAAATATATTAGAAAAGATAATATACCATGCTGGGGATGCAAGCTATGAAGGAATAGAGAAAGACAAACCATAGGTTTTTCTTTCGAACATTTCTGAAAGACAAACCATAGGGTTTTCTTTCGAACTTTTCCTTTTAACTGGTTAATTATTTTTATTCTATTTTTTTATTCAATGTAATTTATAAAAAAATAATTTTTATTCTATTTTTTTATTCAATGTAATTTATAAAAAAATAATTTTTATTCTATTTTTTTATTCAATATAAATATATAATATATATATTATGAGTCTTAATTCAGATATTGTTATTTGGTGTATGCTAGGATTTATACTTATTATTATTTTAGGATTATATTATAGTGAATTTACTCCATTAGACTTAAGTGAAAAGAAGCGCATTCTTAAAATGAATCAATTTATAGAAAATTTTTCTCCATCTGAATCATCTTCTACTGACCAATCAGAAGGTGCATCCCAATTATACGATTGGGGAAGTACAAAACAAATTAATTTTAGTATTCCTGAACCAGATATTAAACTTCCTAATATTAAATTTCCCAATTATGATTTGGGAATTACAAAATTGAATAATTCTCTATCAGATATTAAATTTCCCAGTTTTGATTTTTGCAATTGTGGTGATAAACCAGATCATCATAAAAAAGAATGTCCTAGAAAAACTCCAGAACCATGTGATAAACTACCTAAAAATTATCCCGAGGAGCTTTGTAATAAATGTGATATTACTCAAAATAAAGATATAAATAAATACGTCCTTAAAAATAGTATTCCTCCATGCCCCGATATGAGTAATTATGCTACTAAAAATATGATTAACTATACTCCCGATCTTAATAAATATATTTTAAAAAGTGAAATCCCTTCTTGTCCAAAAATAAATATGCATGATTATATTAAAAAAAGTGAAATTCCTGCATGTCCCACATGCCCTACTTGCCCCGAATGTCCAATTTGCCCAGTTTGTCCCACTTGTGCAACATGCCCTCCAGAAAAACAATGCAAAGAAATATACGATTATAATATTAACGAACATCCCAATCATGATAAATATATTTCAAAAGATGAGATTAATGAAAAATATATGTTAAAAGAAGAAGTGACTAAGAATTATATTGAAAAGAGTAAAGTTCCAAAATGCGATCAACAAACTCAACAACAAAATAAACAAAATCAACAACACCAACAACAGTATAATCCCGAAGAAAATAAAAATCAAGAAAATCACGAAGAAAAATATAAAAAATATATAGATAGTTTATTTGACCAAAATAAGAAAAAAATGGATAATTTATATGAAGAAGAACGTTCTAGACAAAAAAATAAATCAGATGAAGTTATTGGATATTATACAGGAGATAATTTATTTGCCGGCGTATGATGTCCAACATAGTTAAAAACTTCAAAATGTCCCATATCAAAATTAGAGTTTAATGGCGTATATTGGTAATAAATATCTTTTATTTTATTTATGACGCCTTTATGTGATACTAATAAAATTGTTTTATCAGTATCTCCATAGGTTTCTATAATATTATTCATAAATTTATATATTCTATTCTCTAAATTAACTTCATTTTCGGGAATAAATAAATCATTACCATCTATATATGATTTATAATATAAATTAATATAATCAATTAAAAATTCATTACTTGTATTATATAAATCATTTATTCCATATATTTTATTATCCATTAAAAAATAGGGATTATGTAAATATTCTTGTAATGCATATTCGACATTTATTTTTAAATCTTGATTATTTTGCATATTTTGCATAAACGGATAAATAGTTTGCAATGTTCTTACATATGGACTACTAAAAATTAGATCAATATTATATTTTTCTAGTTTTTTTGCTAAAATAGATGTATTTTTAAATCCATTTTCGGTTAAATTTGTATAAAACCCGAATTCTTGTTCTGGTCGCTCTTCATGTCTTAATAAAATTATTCTCATTTTTGTATTTGAACCTATATTTATAATAAATGAAAAAAAATATATAAATTAAATTTATTATATAGATTTTACAAATAATTATTTAATATATTTAATATATACAATATAAAATGAATACAATATTAAATTATTCATTTTTAAAGAAAATAATAAAAAAAAGAGATTTATTTTATAAAGGTAATGAATATTTAATATTTTTAGTTTATTTTTTGTTATTATTTATTTTAGATTATTCTGGAATTATGGATTTATATGGTCAAAATTTTTGCAGAAGACTTTTGAACATGTATAGAAGAACAGATAGTATGACTTATAATAATAAATTAAAACCATTTTGTGAAAAAGTGAAAAAAATGTTAAATGAAGAAGATATTAAGAAATTACAAAGTATAAAAATACCCGGAAATAATGATATAGATTGGTTTTCAAGAAAAAATACAACAACATATCAATGTTGTAAAAATTTTACCATTGACGAAAAAAAAATAATTACTGAAATTTCAGAAAAGGTAAAACAGAGTTATGAAAATGAAATAGGGAAAAAATTATTTTATTTAGGAACAAATAAAGCAACTATTTATGTATATCACGGAAAAAACTCTTATCATTTATGGCATGTTGATCCACAAAATCTAAGTGAAATTTATAATGTTATAATATGTATTAAAAAGAAAGGTGAAATAAGTCCTTTACAATGTAAAGATGAAAAAAATGATATTAAATCTATAAATTTTGAAGAAGGTGATGCTGCAATATTTAATGGTGGAACTACTATACATCAAGTCCCTCCAAATAATGATGATAATTCAGAAAGAACTGTTTTATCAATAGCTTTTACAACCAATAAATTATTAAAAGAAAATGAAAATAATATGTGCACCTATATTGAAGGCGGAAACAATTATGTTAATTTATTTAAATTATTTTTAACAATTTTTATTATTAATTTTATTATAAGTTTTATATCAGGTGTTAATAATTTATCATATTATTTTTTAATTATTTTTTTAGTATTAGTATTAATTATTGTTAAATATGTTCCAATATATTTAGATACTGGACTCGGTTCTAAAAGGTCTTCATCTATAATTAATAATTTATTTATTTTATTTTGTTTGATGATCACAACAGTTTCAACAAAAGGAGCTATACTTTTTTTTAGTTATTTTGCTCTAAGTGATGTATTTTTTTTACGATCTTGGATAGAATATGACTAATTTTATTTTTTCTATTGTAAATATAGAAAAATGGATATAAAAAATACTATAATAGATACAAATTTATTTTCTATATTTATATTTATCTTAATTGTTTCAGCTAATTTTTTAGCAGAAATATTTCCTTGTAGATTACAAGATGTGTTGCGTAATAATATGTTAGTAAAGCATATTTTTGGATTTTTTACAATGATATTTTTTGTTGTTTTATCTTCAAATAGTAAAGATAAAGATATATTTTTTATTGTAAAAAATTCATTTATGTTATATATTTTATTTATTTTAATTTCAAAATGTCATGTAAGTCTATTTTATATTATTTTAATATTTTTGGGTGTGTCATATATTATTAATATATTGAAGCAACAAGAAGATGAAAAAATAAAAGATATTGATAAAAAAGAATCATCAGATAAATTAATAAACTATAATAATAAAATAAATATTTTTAATAATATAACATTTGTTCTTTATATTTTAACATTTTTAGTAATTATTATAGGTGTATTAGCATACATGGGAGAAAAAAAAGTAGAATATAAAAATAATTTTAGTTATTTTACATTTTTTATAGGAAAACCTAAATGTCTTCATAAATCACCTCATGTAAATTTTATAAAATCTTTAAAACAAGCATTTTTACCAATTCCTAAAATAGAAAAAAAATAAGGTGTTAATTATAATTTTGAATATTTTTTTATTAGGAACAATAACTTTTTTTACATTTATTTTAAAAAAATTGATTAAATTATCTAATTTAATTGATTTTCCTTCTTTAAAAGAAATAAAATAAAAAATAAAAATGACTTCTTATGAAGCGTTTTATATATTAAATGGATTTAGATGTCCTTTTGTTTTTGTATCAGACGATATTAATATTGGAAGAATGAAAGAGGCAATTATTTACATACCACCTATTGATTTAAGAGTAATATCTACATTTTGGACATTTTTTATGGGTGATCTTTTTTATAGAAAATTTAGATTTCAAAAAAATTCTATAAATAGATATCCTGGAAGGGTAGTAATTTATCAAGTAGATATTAATTCAATTGAATTTCCTGTAATCCTAAATCATCCATATTTTTGTCATGAACAAGTTTATTTTGATATGAATCAGCAATTATATGCCGAAGAACATCAGCAATTATATGCAGAAGAACATCAGCAATTATATGCCGAAGAACATCAGCAATTACATGCCGAAGAACATCAGCAATTACATGCCGAAGAACATCAGCAATTACATGCCGAAGAACATCAGCAATTATATGCCGAAGAACATCAGCAATTATATGCCGAAGAAAATCAGCAATTAAATGCCGAAGAAAATCAGCAATTAAATGCCGAAGAACATCAGCAATTACATGCTGAAGAACATCAGCAATTACATGCTGAAGAACATCAGCAATTACATGCTGAAGAACATCAGCAATTATATGCCGAAGAACATCAGCAATTATTTGATGGAGAAAAAGAAGAAAATTCATCTATTATATCTGATTTAACAACTGTTGAATCAATAAAAATTGCTAGGGAAAAAGCTATTTTGGAAAAAAATGCTAAAATAGAAATGAAAAGAATTCAATATGAAGAAAAAAAATTTCGCGAAAGAATGAAAGCTATTGAAGAGCAGAAAATAATTGAGAAAAAAATTGCTCTTGAAGAAGAGAATAAGCGTTTAGAAAAAATTGCTATCCAAAGAGAGAGAGAAATTCTCGAAAAAAAAACTGCAGAAATAAATCGCCTTGCGAAAATAGCAGAAAAGGAAAAGAAAAAAAAATTAAAGAAAGAGGCTGAGGAAAAGCAGAAAGAAGATAAACTTGCTGAAGAAAAAGCTCTTGAAGGAGCTATTAAATTAGCAAAATTTGAAAAACTAAAAGCTCTTGAAGAATCAATTAAATTAGCTTCTATTGAAAAAGAGAAAGAAGTATTAATTAAAAAAAGTAAAATTGAAAAAGTCAAAATTGAAGCCATTAAAAGTATAGCACCAGAAAATTATTTTCATGGAATAAAAGAAGATAACTCAAAATTTATGATTACGAATCAAAAAATTTTTATGATTAATTTTTTTAATAAGTTTGGTTTAAATAAAGATTATTTATGTTCAATTGATAGTATTAAAAGAACACCTGAAAATGATCTCTTATGGCATGCATATGATGAATGTACATATATTCTTTCAAAAGTTATTAATTTAGTAATATTAGTTCATTTAAAAAATAATGAATTGGCAATGATTAAACAACATTTAGTTAAAATTTATTATTATATTATTGAAAATATAGTAATATCTACTTTACAAGTGAATACTAAAAAATTATTAGGAATAATTAATACAGTACAACTTATGCGTTATGAATTAGTTAGAGATGAAAATCCTTATTTTCAATATTTAAGTTTTATTTATATAATTTATGCTCGATGTTATATGTTTGTTTCACAAAAAAATGATAATATTGAAGAATTGAATCAAGCAATATGTGAATTGGGTTACCTAATTCATAATAAAATATTTAATGAAGATAATACTTTAAATAAAGAAATTATGACAAATGAACATTATTCTGATAAAATATTTGAAGAATTATTTTTAGAAGCGCAATCTTATGAAGCTAACAGCTAATCTAATAGAATGAAATATATTGTATTTCCTTATATTTTCTTGTATTTCATAGTATTTCCATTTTATAAAAATTAATCTCTAAATATATATTTATTAATGGGATTTTCCATTCCATTGAATCCAGAACTTGCAGCAATAGTATAAGCCCCGAAGTTTTCCACATATACCCATTCACCAATAGCCAATTCTGGCAACATAATTTCCTCTGATATTGTATCAATACTATCACATGTATTTCCAAAAATTTTACTTTTAAATAGCTGACCATCTCGCTCATTAAAAGGTAATATTACTGGATTACTGTGATCAAAAAATATACAATTAAAGCTATTATAAACCCCATCATTTAAATAATAGACAATTACCTTTTCATTGTTTGAATCATAAGTTATTTTTTTCCCAATAACATTTAAAACTAATGTATGTGACTTTTGAGCAAAATAGCGTCCCGGCTCAGCAATAAATTGTATGCTTTTATTTTCAACTTCTTCTTGAAAAAACTGACTTATTGCATCATTAACTCTCTTTGCAATGTCTTCAAATTTAACATTTTTATCAACACCTGGAAAACCACCGCCAATATCAATTATAGAAATATTAATATTCAATTCATGTGCTAAAGTACATGCTTTTTTGCAATCTTCAATTGCGTCATAAAAACTATTTGCCGATGAACAGCCACTCCCAACATGAAAACTGAATCCTATTACATCTAATTTCAGCGTTTTAGCAATGACTAATAATTCTTTAACTTGGGTTAAATAACAACCAAATTTCTTATTAAATTTACATACACTTTTACTATCATCAACAGCTAATCGCAATACAAGTTTGGCATATGGATGGTATAATTTAATTTTATATAATTCTTCTTCACAATCAAATGTCATTAAATCTACGTCGTTAGATCGCGAATATCGGATTTGTGACGTCATTTTGCAAGGATTTGCAAAAATAATTCGCGTTGGGTCATTCGTAATTTTAATAATAGTCTTCATTTCATTTTCACTGGCACAATCAAAATTGGCCCCTAATGATGCAAGTGCATTTAGAAGCACATGATTGGGATTACATTTAACAGCATAATAGGGTTTCACATCAGGTAATAAATTGGTCCATTTAGAATAGGATCGTGATATTTCACCTAAATCAATAAGGTAAAATGCTTTTTCGCTTTGATTCTCTTCTAAAAAATCGTTAATAATATCGTAAATATTGGAATCGCTACCATATAATTTGACTTCATATTTTTGTAAAAGCGTATTGTCTAATGTTTTTTGAAATTCAGACATGTAATTTAATTTAATATATATGATATAGAATATATTTTATATATAATTAAAAAAAATTGATTAATATATTTTTTTGAGTGTTAAATCATTTAAAATAGATTACTCCTATATTTTAGTGGTTAGAATGCCTTTCTTATAAACGGGTGACCCGGGTTCAATCCCCGGTAGGAGCATATTTTATAAAAAACTTTTATATATAGAACATTTATTATATATAAATAATATATATTACCATTTTTTTAACATGATATTTTCTATATTAAATAAATTATTATTAAGTTATAACATAATTGCTCCTGTAATAGCTTTATTCCATTTACAATGGGTAAATTCTATGGCCAATTATACTTATTTTTTAAGTAGTATAGTTTCTCCATTATCAAATTTATGTGCAATAATACCTATTATTGGATGGCATAAATATAATAATTATGAATTATATAATCCAATCAAACAGATTTATTTATTTGTGATTGGATTATTAGAATATATTGGTCTCTTATTTACAATAATATCTGTTTCGAATATTCCTAATTTATACACATTGATATTTGGAAAATCAATTATAATTTTAATGATTTTATCAAATTATATATTCTTAAATAGACGTTATTATCTTAATCATTATTTGGGCGCATTTATTATAGTAACTGGTATTTTTATATCCTCTATTCCGCTATACTTCAATAAAAATGAATCTCTACATTATAATATAGGATATTTATTATTATATATTTTATCATTATGCATTCACGTAATTACTTATACATTCCGAGAAAAATTCATTAAAAAAGAAGAAAATTTAAATGTGTTTGTAATGAATTTTTACATCAATATTTGGCAATTATTTATTGGTATTATTTGTTTTCCAATAATTATGATACCAATAAAAGAATTTGGTATAAGTTATCATGATTTTTCAACATATTTATCTAATGCATTATCATGCCAATTTTTACAAAAAAGTAGTTTAGAAACTGATAATTGTGATTATTCTTTATTATGGCTGCTTATAAATCAAGGATTTTATATATTTATTACCTATTTTCTATTTGAGATAGTAAAAAAAGGTAGTTCTGTATTATTAATAATACAACAAAATATACTTTGTGCAGAAACAAGTGCATTTATTGCTTACATTTTTTATAAATATACTATTATTGTAGATGTAAATAAATCTGAAAAAATACCCTTATATGCTGAAGATTATATTAGTTTGTTTTTAGTATTATTGGGTTTGGCAATCTATTTACAAAAGCCCGAATATACATTTGAGATTGATATTAGTTGTGATTATAGCTTAATGAATGATCTTTATCCAGAAACTCCAGAATCAATCTCAAAAATTCCATTTGAAAACCCAATGGTGTCCAAAAATCCCTCTATTGAAGAATATAAAATATTTTCTAGACATAGTACTTTAGATATGCCTTTTTTGGAAGAGTCTAAATCTGAAATAGATGAAAGAATAAATGTATTATTTGATGAAACTGAATATAAAATCTAATTTTAATAATATATTTATTATAATGCAACAACATGATAAATATATTGAAATTAAAAAGAAAAGACGAGAAGAAAAAAAGAAAACAAAACGCTCTGCAACTGCAGATGAAGTTATCTATGTTTTTGAAAAAATATTAGAAGGATGGAAAACAATCCGAATATATAATACTATCATACAACATAATCCTAAATCAAATATTTCCAAAAAAAATGTTGAAAATATTTCGACTGGCAATTCCAAAGTATATGAATCAGAATTATCAGGAGAGCGATTTTTATATTATCAAGAATTACGAGAAAAGGTTTATAAATTTCATTGCTCAGAAACCTAATTTTCCCTTAAAATTAAAAATATTCTATTATAAATGTATCAGATTGAGCAACTATTTTATTATTTGTCCAAATAACATTATTCAAAATCTCTTTCAGTTGATTAAAAATTTTAATCTTTGGGATTTCATATTTTTGATTCAAAAATTTATAATAAATTATTTTATTAAAATTAAAAAAAGTAAAACTATATAATTCTAACCAGTCTATAAAATCACTACAATTTTCTTTTTCATCAAAGAATTTAAATGCCCGAAATGGAGTCATTGCACTTCCAAATTTATTTTTGAAAATATTCCAAGATTTATATATAGTATTCCAATATTTTTTCCATTTATTTATATTTCGTAATTCCAATCTATTATAATCCATAATTGAATTATTTGATATTTCATTCATTATCTCAATTTGTCTCTTTCCTGCTATTATAATAATATCTATTTCAGACCATTTTATTTGATATAAATTTTCAACTAATTTTCTTAAATCTTCCATTCTATTTTTTTGGCTTGTTTTATCTAGGGCTTGAAAATTAAAAGGACTATAAAAAGTATTATTACTTTTTAGTAATTTTATAATCTTTAGTGGAATTTCACGTTGTTTAAAAAAATTATTTCTACTACATTCAAAATAAGAAACATCAATTAAAGTACATTTTTTTACATGTAATCTGTATAAAATTTGTAATGCTAATAACATTAAATCTGAACCACTATATTTATCATATTTTGAAACATTTTCTAAATGTCCAATGTAAATATCATTTTTATTTTTATTTTTTTTAATTATTATTTCAATAATTTTATAACCAGAAAATCCACGCTCTTTTGTTGAAATATAAATATTATCATTTTTATGAGTTATGATAAATTCTATATCAAATCTTTGAATAATAACTTGATTATTATTAGAAATATTTGTTTTTTTTGTTAAATTTTTCATTGGCCCTTTAATAAAAAACACTTTTTCATCATTTAATAGTTCTAATGTAAAATCTTGCGATTCATTCCATGGATCATATATCATTATATATAAAAACACATATTATTTTAAATAAATTTTTTTGTATGGTAATATTTTGGGTATTTATCTAGTCTCAAATGAAAATAGCTAACGCCTAAACCATGTGTGCTAACATATATTTTTTCATTAGTTTTCAATATTTTTTTTATTTCAGAAGCCACTTTTTTCCAAAATATTTTTTGCTGAGAAATACTGGCATTATCTATAAAATCTTTAATTGTTGTGTAATCTCTCTCTTTTCGTGGAATTGGTATTATTAAAATTGTATCTCCTCCTAAATTACTGAATGAAACCACATTTTTTTTTAGATCCATCTATATATTTTTGGAATGAGCTATAATCTTGAACACAATTTTCTAAACTATTACTTTCAATAAATATTTCTTCATATTCATTTTTCATAAATTTATCACAAACATTACTTTAAAAAAAAATCGTTTTTTAATATTTTTAGGATAAGTTTGTACTATTCCATTACATCATGAATCTAGTTTTTACGACCAGTTCATTTATTTTATTAATAGTATTTATTTTAAATATTATTAATAGTAAAAATTACTCTATTACACAATAATAAAATCAATTTTATCAAGATTAATTAGTGTAGGGAACTTCACTTCCAACCAAATAAAATCCACCCCAATTATCATTTGCAGGAAGTGCTTGGGACGTACCAAATTGTCTATACCAATTATTGCTATATTGCCTTTGTTGTCCCGGTGTTAATCCATTCATACTTGTCCAACTAATTAGCGGAAATCGCTCGGGAAATCGGCGCATTAATGCATATAAATTTTGTTGATTAATAACGTAGCGTTGGAAATTAAGGTCTGCTTTATTACAATTTTGTTGGACTCCACAAGAAGTAGGTCCCTTTTTTGTTTCAACATTACCAAAGCCTATTGGACCATATGACTGAAATCGGTATGTAGTGCACATTTTCTTTGCACATTGTTTATTAGTATGACATGTGTAAGGACTCTGTTTGCATCGCTTACTATTTTGATATAAATAATTATTATTAGATGGCATTATATTATATATTTATATATTTATATAAATATATTTTCTAAAACATAGAAAAAAGATAATAAAGTATAATAAAAGCATTAAAAACAGTTTGAATATATAATAAATACCTTAGCCAATTTTGTGTGCATTCGCAATCTGAAGAAACATTTTGGTAAATCTTATAAACATTATAAACAAAATAAGAGTATAATATAATATATAACAATAAAGCAATATAAATTAAAGTATTATTTTTTCCAGCACCCCCTTTTTTAATTTTATTTAAAAAATAAATTGAACCACAAAAAATAATAAAATAAATAATATTAATTGCTAAAATAATAGATTCAATTACAATTAAATATGTAATATTAGAATAATTTTCCTTATTTTTCTCTTGATAACAAGTACATCCTTTTAATTTATTTAGATAATAAATAATAGCACTAGTGTTTAATAATGCAAGTAAATTAATAACTAATAATCCATATAAAATCATTTTAGAAGAATTCAATGTTGATTTATTAATTTTATTAATTTTTTCTAAACTATTACTTATTGACATTATATTATATATTTATATATTTTTTTAAAACTTTGAAAAAAGATTATAAAGCATTATGATTATGTAAAATCCCATAAAAACAGTTTGAATATATAATAAATATCTTAACCAATTTTGAGTGCAAACACAATCTGATGAAATATTTTGGTAAATCTTATAGACATAATAAACAAAATAAGAGTATAAAACAATATTTAATAATAACACAATATAAATTAAAGCATTATTAGTTTCAGCGCCACCTTTTTTAATATTATTCAAAAAATAAATTGAACCACCTAATATAATAACATAAATAATATTAATTGCTAAAATAATAGATTCAATTGCAATTAAATATGTAATATTAGAATAATTTTCTTTATTCTTCTCTTGATAGCAAGTGCATTCTTGCAATTTATTTAAATAATATATTATTCCGCTAGTGTATAATATAACAAGTATATTAAATGCTAATAAACCATATAAACTCATTTTTGCAGAATTTATCATTGAGTTGTCAAATTTTTCTAATATATTACGAGTACTTTTTTGTCCAGATCTCTTAATTTTTCTAAGCTTACTTCCTTTTGCCATTATCTAATTATATATATATAATTAGATAAAAAATAATACTTAAAGCTAATATATTATATTGAAAAAAATTTCTATTTAAAAACGTTTGATATTATTTTATTTAGCCAATTATGAATAATTCAACAAAAAATATAATAAAAATTTCGAATGAAACGTATTTTTATTATGAACTATTTTCCAATTTTTTACAAAAAAATCCCCAAATTCCTTTATGCAATCGCGATTATATAATTGAACGTGTTAATGAATTTTATGAAAAAATTATAAATTATAAAATGATTAATAATGATGATGAAACAGTACCATACTTTAATATATTACATATAGCAATGTTAAAAAATGATTTATATATATGTGATGGACAGCATAGATATTATGCATATAAAAAATATTTTGATACCCATAAATCTGATTTTTATATTAGTTATGTTGTAAAATTTTGTGACAATAAAGATATATTGAAACAATATTTTAGAGATCTAAATAATATTTTTATACTACATGATATATTATTAAAAGATGATGAAATTGATATTTTGGAGCGGATAAAAACTTATATGAAAAATAAATACTCTAAACATATATCTCAAAGTTTAGTACCTCGTTTTCCCAATGTAAATATTGATCAATTAACGAAGTATTTAATAAATTCTTATCCAAATTTAGATTATCAAGGACTTATAAATAAATTAGAATTTATAAATGAAAATATAGGAAATGAATTATTATCTTCTAATCCAGAATATTACGAATATGCGCATAAAAAACAGGGCTTTTATATTTCTTATATTTTTATGAAGACTGAGTCAGAAAATAAGAGAAAATCTATTCCTAAAACAGTAAGAGATAATTTATGGAATAAAAAATTTGGTGAAGAATTAAATGGCAATTGTTATGTGTGTAATTGTAAAATAAAATATCACAATTTCCACGCTGGACATAAAATTAGTGTCAAACATGGTGGAACGAATAATATAAATAATTTAGAAATTGTATGTCCTACTTGCAATCTTTCAATGGGTACTGAAGAAATGGAAATATTCAAAAATAAGTATTTTTAATTTATTATTTAAAAAAAATAAAATGAATTAAGCTTCAATACTCCATGCCGATGGATCCTCTTCTTCTGTACAAGGCTGTTTCCAAAAATAGGGAATTGTATGAGCCAAATTTGGATAATGCTCTTCAAAAATAATTCGATAATATAATGACTCTTTATCGTAAGGTCTATTATGCTTATATAATAAACGCCTGTTTTCAAATTCTTCGTCACTAATAGCTTCATCCATAAAAGTTTTAATAATTAAATACCATGGTTTCTCTACATTACTAACTCCGTCAGAAAATGCGGTTTTTACACGCCATGCCAACTCAGGAGGCATTAGATGTTCAAATGCCTTTCTAAATAAATATTTCTCAATATGATTTTCATTAAATCTCTTATATTTAGGATCTATTCCCATACAATATTTCAAAAAGGCACCATCTGAAAAGGGAACTCGCGCTTCCAACCCCGCTCCTGCAATACTTTTATCAGATCGCAAAACATCAAAATACTGAATATTTTCCAGCATTTTCACATTCTCATTATAAAACTCATTATCATTTTTAGCAAAAAAGAATCCTCGATAACTGGCAAAAATCTCGTCACTTACATCCCCACAAAAAATAACTGTATCAGGAGTATGCTCTTTTATATAAAGTGACACTAAATAATTGCCAACAGAGGCGCGAACACTGGTTGTATCATAGCTTTCAATTTGAATAATTGTTTTCTCAATTGCTTCCAAAAATTGCGCTTCTGTCAATTCAATATTGGTGTGATTTGTTTTGAAATAATTGGCTGCAATTTTTGCATAAAATAGATCTATGCTTCCTTTCAGCCCAATAGAATAGGTATTTAATGTATAAGGTGCAAATTTACTTGCAACAAGTGCCGTCACAGTAGTACTGTCTAAACCACCGGAAAGTAAGCATGCCATTTGTCTATCCGACATAAGTCTCTTTTCAACCGCGTTTGTAAATAATTCACGTATATTTTTAATAATCAACTCTTCATCATGATTATGAAATGATTCAGGTTTTAAATCAAAAAATTGCGTCATTTGTTGCGTTTCAGAGCTCCAATAAGATCCCACGGGAAATTGAACTATTTTATCCATATGAGGCATTGCTTTTAACTCACTCGAAAAACAGATTTCATTATCGAATTTTGGATTATATGTATCATTTATGTCTTGACCCATGTACAATGATCTAATTCCTAAATGATCTCGTGCTGTATATAAAATGCCATGTCTAGAATCAAAAAGAATAAATGCAAACTCCCCATCCAATAATCTGCATGTCATATTAATTCCAAATAATAAATATAAATGCAATATAATTTCGCAATCACTGCCCGATTTATAATCATTTTCCAATTTATATTTTTTAATTAAGTCTTTGTAATTAAATATTTCACCATTACATATTAAAAAAACACCATCTTTTTGAATGGGTTGATCACTTTCTGGATTAAGCCCATTAATTGCCAAACGATGAAAAACAAACAATAAATCATCATTCATTTTTAAAGAATTTGTTGAATCAGGACCACGATGTTTAATCTTTTCAGCATAAGCTAATAATTCATTTTTGTCATATTTCCTTCCATAATAGCCGAAAATACCACACATATTATGAAATAATATATGAGTTTTTTTTTAAGTATAATTTAAAAAAAAAATTGAATATTTAATTAAGAAGAAATTATGATTTAACTTAAATGAATATTTGAAATAATTTCAATAATGAGTGCGCTTTTTTGGACATTCATAACTGGATTCTTTGCATATGGATTTTCACATGTTTTAGCAATTTTATTTATTATTTTGGCTTATTACGGGGTCACTCTTCGTTATGTGTTTAGCCCTGAAATGGTTAAGAAGATTCAAACAGAAATTAAAAATTCTTCAATGATTGATGAAAATGGAAAGGCCAAATGGTTTTTCGCTTCATGGAAATATATTGGAAGCATATTGGATGTTGAAAAACGAACAATTATCTACATTATTTGCACAAAAAAAACTTATGATGAATTAACATCTATTGTTTTTGAAACAGACTCCTTATTTGAAACAGACTCATTAAAAGAATCTGTACAAGAACCAGTTTCATTATGGGAACGTTCTGGCTCATATTGGTGTTTGGAATATAGAAAAAGAGATTTAAACCTTACAAACTTTCATCCATCTCATAATCAAGAAACAATTATCAATAGCATAAAAAATCATTATGATATAAAAAAGCATGGTGTTTTTTTTATATATGGACAGCCTGGGTCAGGAAAATCAATGTGTGGATTACTAACAGCTAAATTATTAAATGGGTCACTTGTTAGATCTTTCCAACCCACCCAACCAAATGATACTATTGCTTCTTTATATGCTAGTATTTCACCATCTAAAAATAAGCCATTAATTATTATATTTGATGAAATTGATATAATGTTTGAAAAAATTTATTCTGGTAAAGTTGAACAACATAAGCATATTCCTACTCAGATTTATGATAAACCATCATTTAATCGATTTTTAGATGATATTGACTTAGGTGTTATATATCCTTATTTAATTATTGTAATGACATCCAATTTATCGGCACAACAAATAGAGGAATCTTATGATCCCTCTTATATAAGAAAAGGAAGAGTCACAGAAAGATATATTCTTGAGAAAAATATTGAATAAATTTTTTTATTATTTTTTAAACATTCGATAAATAATAAAATATTTTTATTATTTATTATTAAATAAATATATTTTTTTTATAATGGGCAATCTTGTTCAACCATTTCTTTAACTAAATCATCAAATGAATATTGCGGGTTCCATAATAATTCTGTCCTACTTTTAGTTGAATCACCTAATAATTCTTCTACTTCAGCTGGTCTAAAATATTTCTCAGAAACAAATATTAATTCTTTTCCACTTTTTTTGTCATACCCAACTTCATTCAATCCTGAATTCTTCCATTTAATTTCAAATCCACGTAATGAAAATGCTTTTTCAACAAATTCTCGGACAGAATGAAATTCATTTGTGCTTAATACATAATCTTGAGGAATAGAAGCTTGTAATATTCTCCACATACCTTCGACATAATCTTTTGCATGTCCCCAATCTCTTTTTGCATCTAAATTTCCTAAAATTAATTTATCTTTTTCACCTTTTAAAATCATATTTAATCCAATAGTTATTTTTCGAGTCACAAAAGTTGGACCACGTCGAGGTGATTCATGATTAAATAAAATACCATTACAAGCAAACATATTATAAGATTCACGATAGTTTTTTGTAATCCAATAACCATATAATTTAGCAACTCCATAGGGAGATCGTGGATAAAATGGGGTTAATTCCGTTTGTGGTACTTCTTGTACTAAACCATATAATTCTGAAGTTGATGCTTGATAAAATCTTGTTATATCTTGAATTCCAACTGCTCTAATTGCTTCCAATAATTTTAGCACTCCAACACCATCAGATTCAGCACAATATTCCGGAATTTCAAAAGAGACTTTTACATGACTCATTGCTGCTAAATTATATATTTCAATTCTTTCTAAAAGATCACTATGTTTCTCTTTTATGAAAGATAAAATATTTATTAAGCTTGAACCATCAGTCATATCACCATATTTTAAAATAAAATGCGGATGATTATATAAGTGATCAATACGACTAGTATTTATACTAGAACAACGACGAATAATTCCATATACTATGTAATTTTTTTCTAAGAGTAATTCCGCTAAATAAGAACCATCTTGACCATTAATTCCTGTTATTAGTGCTATTCTTAAATTCATTTTTAAATAATATATATGTTTTAAATATTTTTAATATTACAATAAAACTTGGCATTAACTATTATTTTTTTCTATTTTCGGCATATATCATAATTTTCAATAAAAAAATTAACTGAATTTTTTATACCTTCATTTAATGTTGTAAAATTATAATTATTGATTATAGATTTCAATTTAGAGTTATCAGCTGTTTTCTTAAATTGTCCATCAGAATATTTTTCATTAAATATAATATGATTTTCATAATCAAATGCTTTTGCAATTAATAGTGAAATTTCTTTAATTGAATATTCTAATTCATTTGCTATAATTAAATTTTCTCTATCTAACTTTTCAAATGAAAGTAATATTAATTCTGCTAGATCATCTGAATAAATAAATTGACGTAAAGGTTTCCCAGATCCTAGAACTTCAAATGGAATATTATTTTTTTTTGCTAAATAACACTTGTGTATTAACGCTGGAATTACATGACCATCTGTTAATGAAAAATTATCATGTGGGCCATATATATTTGTTGGAATAATACATGAATAATTTCTATTATATTGTTCGTTATAAGCTTTGCAATGAATGTCCATAATTCGTTTGGCATATGCATATGCATCATTAGAATTATGAGGGGCGCCATCATGAAGCATCGATTCATTAATAGGATATTGAGTCTTATCTGGAAATATACAAGTAGATAACATACATATACATTTTTCAACATCAGTTAAATGACAACATTTGAGTATATTAAAATTCATTAATATATTTTTTTCAAGCATATCAACTTTATAATTTAAATTCTTATATAAACCTCCAACATTTGCTGCTAAGTGAAAAACATAATTGGGTTTAATTTTATTAAAATACTCTAACGTTTTTGTATAATCTAATAAATCACAATCTTTTGATGTAGAAAAAATATAATTATATTTATTATATTTTTCTGATATTTTTTGAAAAGCTTTTCCAACTAATCCATTTGAACCAGTAATTAAAATTATTTTTTTTCCCATATATTTTAATTATAATATAATTAAAATATAATTAAAATAATTATTAATATAATTAAAAAAAAATTATTTAAGAAAACAAGGATAGTTGTTGTCTTTATCAATATTATTATTATACGTTAATAAATCATCATCTATGATGCTGATTCATTTATGTTAATAATTATTTCAAAAAACAAGGATAATTGTTGTTTTGCATAATATAATTTTTACAAAACCTAATCCAAGTCATAGACTTGGATTAATTAATTTAATTAAAAAAATTATTTCAAAAAACAAGGATAATTGTATTTTACCAATATTTCATATAAACTAGAGACTCCATTTTTTCTAATATTCTCAATAATATTTTCTCTATTTATATTTTCGCTATAATTATTTGTAAATAATATTGTTAATCCATTACAAATTAAAAATCCAGGAATAAATAAAAATAATATAAAAATAATAACTAATAATGTATATCCCATTTTTTCTAAATCTAATTTGTAATTTATATAAACAAAATTATACAAACAGTAAAAAACAATAATAAATAAAAATATATATACAATACTAAAATTAAAGTTAAAATTATTTTTTATTTCTTCAACAATTTTAATATCTTTCTGTTCCAAATAAGGGATTAAATCATTAAAAATATCTAATTTTTTATAAAATGTGACTCTATAAATTATTGTGATTAATAAAGGTGATAAAATCAAAAATAATATAACATAGCTAAACCAAACATTTTTTGCTATACTATAGGCATCGAAATTCAAAAATCTAATTAAATATGGTATTGAAATCGGTAATAAAAAAATTAGCGCCATACTAATTATACCATTATAATTTGAAAAAAATGACACATATGAATTCTTTGATATTTTTGATACACAATTAGGATTATTATATGGATTGTTATTATTATTTACTTGAATTATATTTACATATATTGAATACAAATAATTTTTAATTAATCCCTGTAAAATTAAAAAGTATGTTATTCCATAGCAAATTATAATAAAAATATATGAATTATTTGATAAACCAACATATTGTTTTTCATTATTATCATTAGAATTTTTAGAATATTCTAATATATTAAATGGCATATTTTGTGTTATAATTTTAAAAAATAGATCTAAATGCTTTTTTTTTTTATAACCTTCAGGTCTATCTGGAAAATTATATTGTTGAT
>Ga0114960_10001167_pt1 | contig 21286 bp, 22 predicted proteins | sample C_130625_MF_Meta_FD_92637 | JGI IMG/M metagenome (GOLD analysis project Ga0114960, IMG submission 92637) | Freshwater microbial communities from Lake Croche, Canada to study carbon cycling - C_130625_MF_MetaG | ecosystem: Environmental > Aquatic > Freshwater > Lake | place: Lake Croche, Canada... | reverse complement strand
TCATGCAGTCGTCGCTGCTCCAGGCGGATGTTCGATCGGGCCACGTCCCGTCGATTTCCATCTCAACGTGTTGCGCGCATTTGGGGCTCGCGACATTCATCGCGAAGACATCATCGAACTCAATGTCGATCGCATGCGTGGAGCCCGAATCGAACTCCCCTTCCCCAGCGTTGGCGCAACAGAGCAGTTCCTGTTTGCTTCGGTGCTCGCCGAGGGCGACTCAGAGTTGTCGAATGCCGCGATCGAGCCAGAAATCCTCGACCTCATCGCCGTGCTGCAAAAGATGGGCGCAATCATTTCGGTTGAACCAAATCGAACCATTCGCGTCACTGGCGTTTCAGAACTGACCGGCTTCGAACATCGCGTCATCGGCGACCGACTCGAAGCGGCATCGTGGGCGTCACTCGCGCTTGCCACGGGCGGAACCATCACGGTTCACGGCGTTCAGCAACAATTATTCTCAACGTTCTTGAACATGTACCGCCGAGCAGGCGGCGACTTCAAAATCGATGCCGATGGCGACACGCTTACCTTTCACCGAGCTCGTCGAATGCTTCGCCCCCTTGCACTCGAAACCGATGTTCATCCTGGCTTCATGACCGACTGGCAATCGCCGTTCGTCACTGCCCTCACGCAGGCTGACGGCGTGAGCGTTGTACACGAAACCGTGTACGAAGATCGCCTTGGTTACACCGATGCGCTTCGCAGCCTCGGCGCCCAGATCCAAGTCTTTACCGAGTGCCTCGGACCAACACGTTGCCGATTTGGCGCCGCCAACCACAGACATTCCGCAGTTGTGGTTGGTCCCACGAAATTGCATGGCGCCGAACTCGTGGTTCCCGATCTCCGCGCCGGCTTCTCCTATGTGATCGCAGCCGCTGCAGCCGATGGCGAAAGCCTCATCCACGGCGTCGATCTTCTCGACCGTGGCTATGCCGACTTCCGCAGCAAGTTGACCGCTGTCGGCGTCGAGCACCGGTAACGCACCCAACTCGTCAGCCAGAAGTAACGTCATCGCCGATGAAGACGATCGGCAATATTCTCTGGTTCCTGCTCGGCGGGATTTGGCTTGCCCTTGGGTATGCCATCGGTGGACTTGCGATGTGCATCACGATCATCGGCATTCCATTCGGCATTCAATCGTTCAAGTTGGCGGGACTGGCTCTGTGGCCGTTCGGCTACACCACCACGATGGGCACGTCCGGCGGATGCCTTGAAGTCATTTTCAACCTCATCTGGCTCGTGTTATTTGGCTGGGCAATCTTCGTCGCCCACATCATTCTCGGCCTCGTGTTGTGCATCACAATCATCGGAATTCCGTTTGGCATTCAAGCGTTCAAAATTTCGACGCTTGCGCTTTGGCCATTCGGCAGAGTGATTGTTCGCACGAACAACAACGTCAGTTACCAAGCCTGATGGCAAAGCAGCCGGGTGCTCGTCGCCACGAACCCCGATGGCCAGCAGCAATTGCGTTGGTCGCTGCTCTCGGGCTCTACATCTTTCTGCCCTCGACGCTTATCGTCGGGCCGCGCTGGCTCTTGCCCGCACTCGAAGGTCTCCTTGTCATCCCGCTCGTCATCACAAACCCTGATCGCCGTGATGCCGACACAACGCCATTGCGCGTCGTTTCGATCCTGCTGATCGCAATAATTTCGGCCGCGAACATCAGCGCCCTCACGCTGCTCGTGCACGATCTGCTTCGCAATACCGACATCGATGGCAAGCCGCTTATCTATTCGGCAATTGCGCTGTGGTTTAACAACGTCATCGTCTTTGCGCTTTGGTACTGGGAACTTGACGGTGGCGGTCCTGCCGACCGCCATAACGTCACCGTCGAAGACCGGGACTTTGTCTTCCCGCAGCAGAACGCTCCCGATGTGTTCACCGAACCGTGGTCACCAACGTTCTTTGACTACCTCTACACAAGTTTCACGAATTCGACGGCGTTCAGCCCCACCGACACAATGCCGCTCACTCGACGAGCGAAGGCGCTGATGATGCTGCAGTCGGGTTCCGCGCTCGTAACGATTGTCCTCGTTGCCTCGCGGGCCATCAATATCTTGAAGTGAGTCCAAGCCACGGCCGAAAGCGGCCCACGAGGGCTCGGCTAGGGTCATACCGCTATCCAGCCCTCGTAGCTCAGGGGATAGAGCATCGCCCTCCGGAGGCGTGTGCGGGCGTTCGAATCGCCCCGAGGGCGCTCTCAGTTCACATCGGTATTCGACAGTCCACTGCTCGCTTCGTTGGACTTCGATTGTCCTTGTTCTAAAGCTTTCGAACCGTGCATGATCGACGAAGCGTCCCGACTCGGTACTACAAACGAGATCCAAGAAGTTCAGGGTTCTCTGACAACCATTGACGCAATTCGGCTTTCATGACTTTCCCTGAACCAGTCGCCGGCAGTTCGTCGACCACGACGATGTGCCGTGGAACTTTGAATCCCGCCAACTTCAGTCGCACAGCCGCGACGATCTCGGAAGGATTGATTTCACTCCCCGGAGTCGCAACTACAACTGCGCAGACGTTCTCGCCCCATTTCGGGTCAGGTACGCCAACGACAGCGACTCGGGCAACACCCGGAGATTCGAGAACAGCCGCTTCAACCTCAAGCGACGAAACGTTCTCCCCGCCCGTGATGATGATGTCCTTCTTGCGATCGACGACGTGCAACCAGCCACCGACCATTTTCCCCATATCGCCGGTGTGAAGCCATCCATCACGAAGTGCTGCGTCAGTCGCAGCTGGATCATCGAGATACCCCTGCATCGTTTGAGCAGCGCGAACGACAATCTCTCCCACGCCGCTTCCCGCAACGTCAATGCCTGCGTCGTCGACGAGGCGAAGTTCGACACCTGGAGCCGGTTGTCCCGCCGCTTCAAGCAGATCAACCTCACCAGCCAGTCCACGTCGATGCGCCTCGGCATTCAGGAATACCGCATTTCCCGAAAGTTCCGTCATTCCGTAACCCTGCGCGAAATCAACGTCCAAAAGTTCGTCGGCGCGACGGAGTAACGGTGTGGGCATTGGCGCTGCGCCATAGGCGATCGAACGGAGTGATGTCAGTTGCCCGAGGCGATGTGGTTCGGCGTCAAGCAATTCAATCAACGAGGCCAACATCGTGGCTGCAAGTGACGTCGACGTCACTTGTTCGCGTTCCACGATGTCGCAGAAATGAGCGGCACCGAATCCCGTCATGAGTACGACAGGGCGGCCATGGGCATGACGATGAATCACGTTGTAGCCCGCGACATGACACAACGGGAACGGGAAGACATACACGTCGTCTAAATCGACCGGACGAGCACCCGCACTCGCTTTCACTGCCGCAAGGATGCTCTCATTCGTGAGCAAGGCACCTTTCGGCGCAGCAGTCGTTCCGCTCGTAAACAGCAACCATGCCGGAGTGGTTGGTTCGCCCAATGTGGCCATCGGTCGAGATTCGAGTCCGTCAATGAGATCGGCCCAAGTTTCCCAATCGAGCATCGGGAGTTCAGCACCTGCCTCACGTAATCGATCGATCTCACGCAGGTCACCGATGATGATTCCTGCCCGCGATCGTTCGATCATTGAGATCAGTTCTTGAGCATTCAGCCGATGATTGAGAAACACCAACGTTCGGGAAGCTGCCGGAACTCCGTAATACAACTCAACCCACGCACGATGGTTCGGTCCGATGACGGCAACGGGAACGCCTGCAGGAAGAAGGTCGGCGAGTACTGCGACTGTGGCGCGTACCCGTTGATTCAATTCCGCGAACGTAAGTGAACCGTCGTCGTCAATGAGTGCCGTCGCATGAGGCAGATCTGCCGCCACACGCTCAATCACGCCGGCGAGTGTTGCGGCGTCAGCAATCACTTACAGACGACGCCTTCGGGGGCTTTACCCGCCTGAACGCCAACAAGCTCGGTGACCTCGCCCGGCTTGACGGTGGTGACTGGACCGGTTGTGGTTGAGGTTGACGAGTCGGCTGCACCAGCCACCGTTGTCGTGGTACTCGCTGGAATGGGCTCAGCAAGGACCGCCGTGAACGATGACCCAAGAAGAAGGGTGACCGGAGCGCTGCTCTTGAGCGTCTTATCGACCTGCATTTCCGCGGTTCCGCCAAGCTGTCGTCGAAGAAGATCTGCCTGCTTTTCGAAGCCAGGGAGGTACCTAATCACGGTGGCCGTCTGCGACTTTGTGACATCTCCCGCGGACTTCGACGTGAATCCAAGTTGACTCAAACGGTCTGAGACCTCGACCGCTTTACCCTTCGTGCCGGTCGCGTTAGCGACAGAAACAACCACTGATTTCGGTGTCACAGTTCCGGCCGGGACACCGCGGAACACATTGAGTACGTCTTCAGCCGCAGCGGTATCGAGTCGAAGAATGCTCGCGCCGCCACTCGTCATATCCATGTAGACCGGAAGGGCGTGGGTGACGATCTGATTGCCTGAAAAGCCCTTGAAGGATTTGCCGAGCGAAACCAAATCGCCAACACTCAACTTCGAATCGAGGCTGAGATTGTCGGCTGTTGACGACACCAAGCTGTTGATGGCTTTGAGATCCATCGAGCCAAACTTGACTTGCGCATGATCAAGCATGGTGCGCATAAACAATGTCTGGCGCGAAATGCGACCAAGGTCTGCACTTGGATCTTCAATCCACTTGTTCGTTTTCGGGTCGAGATACTCGAGGTGTCGAGAGCGAGCGTAAGCAAGAGCGGCGTCACCATCGAGGGTCTGACATCCGGTTCCGTACATGTAGAAACCCGAGTTCTTGTCGCGGACCTGCTTGTCGAAGTACATCGGAATGCCACCGACTGCTTCAGTGACACCTTTGAAACTCTTGAAGTTGATTTCGACATAGTGATTGATGTCGATTCCAAAATCGGCCTTGATGGTGTTGATCAAACGCTGAGCGCCATCGGCGCTGTCCTTGCCTTGAGCAAACGCAGTATTGATTCGCTCCTCACTACCCGAGGGCTGAATCGGAACCCAGAGATCTCTGGGGAACGACATGAGGTCGATGGTTTTGTTCTTCGAATCGACCCGGGCGACCATGATCGTGTCGGACCGCTGCCCCGACTCTTGCACGCCCTGCCCGTTCAAAAATGCCGAGGCGTTGACATCCGACTTTGAAACCACTGAGCGACTGTCCGAACCAACAATCAAAAAGTTCTGCACTCCACCTGACGAAGTAGCGAGCGCAAGAGAGTCGCGATGAATCTGGCTATAGCGGTACCACGCGTACCCAGCCACCCCTGCGACTCCTACCACAATGAGTGCGACGACGCCGATACCAACCTTGAAGATGCGCTTGCTCCTCTTGGCCGGCTTGGCATGACGGAAGTTCGATTTGGGCGCAGCGCCTGAGGCTCCGGCCTTGGCCGGAGCCTTCGATGAGCCAAGCACCCGACGTCCGGGAGAACTGGCGGTGCGGCGAGGAGGCTGACCCGGATCCCAAGGCGGGACGGATCCTCCCGACGTGGGGGGTACATCAGACATGAAACGTTCAGGGTAGTCGGGGCTCTTTCCGCCCCTCCGTCACCCCCGTCAGTTCAGGCTGTGACCTTGGGCTCCTTGGGCAGACCCAGGACTCGTTCGCCGACGATATTGCGCTGAATCTGGGAGGTTCCGCCCCAGATGGTCTCGGACCGACTGAAGAAGAACGAGGACTGCAGCGCATTGGCGGGATAGTTCGGATTTACGGCGCGACGACCGTAGCCGGGCACTGACTCTTCCGTTCCTGTATCGCCGAGCAGTAACTGAGCTTCCGGACCAAGAACATCCATCGCAAGTGCCATCACCTGCTGGTGATACTCGCTCCAGAAAATCTTGTTTGTTGCGCCGAGGGCAGCAACACCGAAGTCTTTCCGATCCTGCACAACAGCGGTGAGAGAACGCAATCCGTTGATGCGCATGATCTGAACCTTTGACCATGCGAGCGCGAGGCGCTGACGAATCAACGGATCATTGATTGCACCGTTCTTCTTCGCCACAGCGATGATGTGATTGAGTTCGGTTTCGAAACGACGGTAACCCGTTGTGGCCGATGTGCCTCGCTCAAAACCAAGTGTCGTCATGGCAACAGCCCAACCATTGTTGAGACCGCCAACGACATTTTCTTTCGAACAACGCGCGTCGGTGAAGAACACTTCGGCGAATTCAGCAGAACCATCGACCTGCTTGATTGGACGAACTTCAACACCAGGCTGATCCATCGGGCAGAGCAAGTACGAAATGCCCTTGTGCTTGGGAGCATCAGGATCAGTTCGGCAAAGAACGAATACGTAATCAGCGATGAATCCCTGAGTGGTCCAAATCTTCTGGCCATTGATGACCCATTCGTCACCATCGAGAACGGCCTTCGTACCGAGGTTGGCGAGATCGGAACCGGCGTCGGGTTCACTGAAGCCCTGACACCAAGCGATAGTGCCAGAGAGAATCTTGGGAAGAAATTCTTTCTTCTGCTCTTCGGTACCCCACTGAAGAATGGTCGGACCAACGAGCGTGTCGCCGAAGAAGTCGGCGCGCATCGGGGCACCTGCATTCGCAAATTCTTCCGCCACCACAACGGCCTTCATGGTTGACAAACCCTTGCCGCCGTACTCAGCCGGCCACGACGCGCAGATCCAACCGCCGCCGTAGAGCTTGGAGGTCCACTGCTCAAGGAACAGCGCGCGTTCGTCGGCACTCATTTCAAATCCGGGTTCGAACCATCCCTTGGGGAGATTCTCTTCAAGCCACCCGCGAACTTCGCTGCGGTAGGCCTCGGCGTCTTCCGGATAGTTCAGGTCCATACGCGACAGTCTTCCGATGTGGACCTTTGCCGTCCAATCGTTTGCCCAAGGAGCAGCGAACCCTTGTCTGAGGGGTAGATTCGGCTCCTATGAGCATCGCTGAGACTCCCACCAAAACCGAGCGCTGGTCCTTCCAGTGGAAGGAACTCTTTAGCGAGGTCATCACCTCGGGCCTGTGCACCGGGTGCGCCGGCTGTGTGATCGCGTGCCCCCACGATGTCATCGGGTACAACCACGAGGCTGGCGGCTACAAGCCCTTCCACATCGAAGACGAACTTGGCCCAACCAATTGTGGTCATGGCGAAAAGGGTTGCACCAGCTGCACCCGTGCTTGTCCACGATTCCGCTCTTGGGAACCCCAAGCTAACGAACACCTCTTCGATCGTGAACGTGCCGACGACGAAGTTGCGGGCATCTACAGCGACATTCTTCTCACCCGCGCATCAGACGACATGGTGCACCGCATGGGCCAGGACGGTGGCTTGGTCTCGGCGCTTCTTATTTGGGCGCTCGACAACGACTATATCGACGGCGCGCTCACGTCCTACCTGGAAGGCGGCGACGCCGCGACTTGGAAAGCCATTCCTGGCGTGGCGACGAACCGTGAAGAAGTACTTGCTGGTGCGGGTAGCCGCTACACCTACTCGGCCAACACACTTGCGATGGACGAAGCAAAAGAACGCGGCCTCAAGCGCCTCGCACTCTTCGGCATGAGTTGCCAGTCGTCAATCGCTCCGGTGATGTGGTCACGCAAGATCGGCAAAATTTCCAAGCCAATCGTGTTCAACATTGGTTTGCTTTGTTCGAAGACCTTCGACGACGCGATCTTCGAGGAACTGTTCGAGGCAAAGTACCGCATCCCCAAAGCGGAAATCACCAAGATGAACATCAAGGGTGTCTTCCAAATCTGGACGCGCGACGGCAGCTATCACGAGGTCAATCTCAAGGAATGTCACGACTGGACGCGTGAAGGCTGCAACCACTGCCCCGATTTCGCAGCGGAACACGCTGATATTTCCACCGGCGGCATCGGAAAAGACAATGACTGGACACTCACCATCGTCCGCACCGACGTTGGTCGGGAGATCATTCAGCGAATGATCGCCGACGGTTCCATCGAAGCGCGACCGGGCGACGAAGATCCAGGTGCGATCGCACTCATGCGCAAACTTGCGGAAAAGAGTCGCGCTCGTTGGCCACAATGGGCCCAAACGGAAGTTCGTCTGGGGCTGCCAGAAAAGAAGAAGCCAGCAGCGAAGTAATACTGCGAACGATCAGCCTGCGACTGTCGTCGTCGGTGCAGCAGACGTCGTTGTCGTCGAGTTCGTTGATGACGCAGCCTGACCATTGGAACTCACACACGTCTTGAGCGCGGTCGTGACGCTGTCCGGCAGCGTTGCCCATGCAGTTTCGGGATCGGTCTTCAACTTTGAGTTGAGATCAGTGAAATTCGGACCGGAGTAACCGGCCTGCGCTGCTGATTTATTGACCGGGATCTGATTCACGAAAACCTGGTACTGACACAGGCACTGATCCTGCGAAAGCGCATCGATGCCGGACTTGATTGTCGTGCCCGTGGACTTGAGCGCAGGATCAAGCGAAGTAGCGGCGTTACCTGATGTCGAATCAGTGAGATCGCCGGTGGATTCATAGAGATGGTTCGTGCACAGTTCCACGAAGTTCTGCTCGGTCAGCGTGTTGTAGGCCTTCGGCGTGTTGTCCTGCTTGCAACCGCTCAGACCAATCATTGCCACTAGGGCAAGAGCAACAGCACCTGCGCCAACTCGTCGTCCCAACATCGTGCTGACCATCCTCATGAACTTGATGCCGCATCGACTGGGGGGCGGCGGCAGGCGGTCGCAACCGTAGCCGGTGCCTCTCGCTGCGCCGACATCAACCACCAACGGCCGCCCGACCGGTCCATCGGCCAAGGAGGCTCGGTAGGCTCTCTCTCCCATGGCCCGTAAGCGATCTGCCCCTGCACCAACTCTCGTTCTGCTCGTTCGTCACGGGCAGACACCAACCACCGGAACCACGCTTCCCGGCCGAGCCCGAGGCCTGCACCTCGCCGATTCTGGCGTTGCCCAGGCTGAGGCCGCGGCCAGCCGAATCGCCAAGCTCGCAAAAGTTTCAGCGATCTATGCCTCTCCTCTTGAACGCACCCGCGAAACCGCCAAACCGATCGCCCGTGAGCGCAAACTCAAAGTGCAGATCAACCGCGGGCTTCTCGAATGTGATTTCGGTGACTGGACCGGCAAGAAACTCGATGCACTTCGAAAGCTTCCCGAGTGGACAACCGTGCAGCGCTATCCCAGCGGCTTCCGTTTTCCGAATGGTGAATCCTTCGCCGAGATGCAGACCCGCATGGTCGGTGCCATCGACGGACTCGTTGCCAAACACCCGGGACAAACAATCGTTGCGGTCTCGCACGCCGATCCGATCAAAGCTGCAGTTGCCCAAGCCCTCGGTACTCACCTCGATCTTTTTCAACGCATCGTGATCTCGCCCTGCTCGATTTCAGCAATCCTTTACACGCCATCGGGACCTGCAGTGCTCACGGTTAATTCCACTGGTGACGACCTCTCGAAGTTAGGAATCTCGTGAGCGAATCGTGGGAGTTCATGGATCCTGACTTTGTCGTTCCCGGTGTCTTTGGCGAACCCGGACGACGAACCTTCTTCATTCAAGCCAGCGATGCCGGCCGAAGCGTTTCGTTCAAACTTGAAAAACAACAAGTCGCCGCGTTGTGTGAGTACCTCGATGGAATCTTGACCGATCTTCCTGCGATCCACCCCGGTCAATTCGTTGCGCCAGGATCGGCAAACCCTCCGCTCGATATGCAATGGACAGTTGGTGGTCTTGCCGTTGCCTACGAAGAAGATGACGACCGACTCGTCATCGTTGCGGAAGAACTCCCTGACTTCGACGAACTCTCCGACGATGCATTCGATGAGGACTTTGGATTCGAACCAGCCTCCGCCCGATTCCGACTTTCGCGCGCGCAGGTCGCAGCATTCATCGCGGTCGGAAATGACCTTGTTCGAGCCGGACGCCCAGCCTGTCGGCTTTGCGGTCGTCCGATGGATCCGGGTGGCCATCCTTGTCCGCGCCTGAATTAAACGCCCCAAGCGGCGATGGCAACGTCGACGAAATCATCACAAATGGCGAGATTGAACTCATCGGAAGAATGCCGTGGAGTTCGAACGCCACGTTCCTCGCAGAAGCAACGCTCGACGGGAACTCAACTCGGGTGATCTACAAGCCCCACATTGGCGAGCGACCCCTTTGGGACTTTCCCGACGGACTCTGGAAGCGTGAAGTTGCCGCGTACGAACTCAGTAGTGCGCTTGGGTGGGAAGTTGTTCCGTTCACCGTCGGTCGCGAGGACGCACCCCACGGCGTTGGTTCCGTGCAACGTTTCATCGATGCCGACTTTGAACAGCATTACTTCACGATGCTCGAAGACGAAGAAACCCACGATCAGTTGCAACGCATGGCAGTGTTCGACTTCGTCTGCAACAACACCGACCGCAAAGGCGGTCACTGTTTAATCGACCCCAATGGCCATATTTGGGGCATCGACAACGGCCTTTCATTTCATGCCGAATTCAAACTCCGCACGGTCATCTGGGATTTCGGTGGCGAAGAAATCGGCGATGAACTTCTCGCAGACCTGCAGTCGCTCGTCGACACTGGTCTGAACGATGCAGTCAAGGGATTGCTCGGCACATTCGAGCGGGACGCGGTGCTTGGCAGAGCACGAGCGCTGATTCGCGAAGGGGTGCTTCCCATCGACGAGAGTGGCCACCGCTACCCGTGGCCACTTATCTGATCAACGTCAATCGCCGTTGTAGGTAACCGTCGGGGCAGTGTCTTTATTCTCCCATGTCGCCTTTGCTCCGCTATGACCGACGTTGATCACCAACACGCTGCCGAAGATGCAGAGCAAGACAGCAAAAACACCAATCAGTGTGCGAAGCGGCCGAGTGATTGAGAGTTCCGGGAGCTCACGTTTGGTGCGTTCTTTCACAAACTGATCAAACAACATCAGCGAACACGCACTTCCTCCAACGAGGAACGCACCGATGACACCCTGGTCGCCCATCTCAGCGTGTGCGTTCACTGCTGCGGTGACGCGAACTGTTTCAAGAAGCGCTTCACCGCTCTGCTTTGCAAAGTACGCAAAGAAGAAACCGACAACACCCAGAACTGCGGTGATCCAACCAATTCGATTGCGGGCGGCGGGCCAGAACGCCATGACGATCGTTCCGATTGCGGCGAGTGGAACAAGCACCACCGCGGCATGCACCAACAGCGGATGACCAGGAAGTCCGAAGATCGAATCGAAGAGTGCGAACACTGCGGTCTCCATCAGTTGTGGATACTCAGTCTGTCAGGCAATGACATCGCAAAACGACAAACGCCCCGGCCGTTGACCGGGACGTTTGAACACTGCAGTGCGTGAGATCAGCGAGCCTTAAGGGCCTCGATGAGCTGCGGCAGAACCTTGTGCACGTCACCAACGATGCCGAGATCGCTGACCGCAAAGATCGGAGCTTCGGCGTCCTTATTGATGGCGATGATGTTCTTGGAGCCCTTCATGCCGACCATGTGCTGCGTCGCACCGGAGATACCGGCAGCGATGTACACAGTGGGCTTGACGACCTTGCCGGTCTGTCCGACCTGGTAGCTGTAGGGAACCCAGCCAGCGTCGACGATGGCTCGAGATGCACCCGGGGCCGCAAGGAGAAGCTTGGCCAGATCTTCGACCATGGCGTACTTGTCTTGTTCGCCAAGACCACGACCACCCGACACCACGATTGCGGCTTCGTCGAGTGACGGTCCTTCACGCTCTTCAACGTGACGATTGACGATCTTTGCGCCAGCGCTCTTTCCGCCGTCAGGAACCGCAATGGTCTCGACTGCAGCAGCGCCGCCACCAGCGGACTCGGCCACGAATGACTTCGGACGAACGAGCACGAGATGCGGACCAGCAGCGGTGAAGGTGGTCTTCACGTCGGTGGAGCCGCCAAACACTGGCTCGGTGGTGACAAGGCTTGAACCGTCAACCTCGAGGTCGGTGTTGTTGGTGATGACGGTGCGATCAAGCTTGGCGGACAGGCGACCAGCAATGTCACGACCGGCATACGAGGTTGCCGCAATGATCGCGTCGGGAGCGTTGCCACCCTCGACGAGAGCAGCGATGGCACCCGACACCGGAACGCCCGGAAGCGCACCAGCGAGATCGCCGGTTGTGTACACCTTTGATGCGCCGAACTCGCCGAGCTGGCCAGCAATCGCGTCGGCGTCGCCGCCGGCGTAGATCGCTTCAACTGTGTCGGCCAACGCACGGGCCTTGGTGAGAAGTTCAAGGGTGCTTGTAGTGACCTTGCCGTCTGTTGCTTCGGCGAGCACCCAAATCTTTGAAAGAGCCATGATCAATTCCTCCTAGAGAACCTTGAGGTCGTCGAGGAATGCGACGATCTTTTCGGCGGCGGTGCCGTCGTCTTCGAAGACCTCACCAGCCTCACGAGCGGGAGCTTCCGTAATGGACACGATCTGCTGACCGGCTCCGGCCCAACCGACCTGACTGGCATCGAGGCCAATGTCGGCGACGGTCAGGGTGTCGACCGGCTTCGACTTGGCGGCCATGATGCCCTTGAAGGACGGATAGCGCGGTTCGACAACACCAGCGGTTACCGAGACAAGAGCGGGAAGCGGGCATTCGACATCGTCGTAACCAGCTTCGGTCTGACGCTGGATCTTGACGGTGCTTCCTTCAACGCTGATCGACTTCGCAAAGGTGACCGACGGAAGGTCGAGCAAACCTGCGATCTGCTCGGGAACTGTTCCGGTGTAACCGTCGCTCGATTCGGTCGCGGTGAGAACAAGATCTGCACCTTCGACACGTTGGATCGCCTTGGCGAGCACCTTGGCAGTTGTAAGTGCATCGCTACCAGCGAGTGCCTCATCACTGACGAGGATTGCCTTCGCAGCACCCATGGCAAGCGCGGTTCGAAGACCGGACACCTCGCCATTCGGAGCCATGGAGACGAGCGTGACTTCACCGCCACCGGCAGTGGTCACAAGCTGCAGCGCCATCTCAACACCGTACGAATCAGATTCGTCGAGGATGAGCTTGCCGTCTCGCTTCAGGGTTTTGGTAGTGGGATCCAACGCACCAGGATCAGCCGGGTCCGGGATCTGCTTGACACAAACGACAACGTTCATACGTCGAATCCTGCCCGCAGAATGGAGTCAGGGCCAAATCACAGGGGGACTTTGTTCGGGACCTGTTGCTGAGACGTCACCTTCGGGGCTCCGCTACGGTCAAAGTCCTTGTGAAGATGCACCTCATCGTCAATCCATCGGCCTCTTCGGTCACTGCTCGTGGACGGGTGGTCATCACCAAAGCGCTCGGCGCCGACCACGAGGTCACCGTCTCGGAGACCGCCCGTCGGGGCCATGCCACGCGCCTTGCCGCCGCCGCCGCCGCCGATGGAGCAGACGTCGTGGTAGTTCTCGGAGGCGACGGGACGCTGAACGAAGCAGCCAACGGTCTCGCGGGAACGACAACGGCTCTCGCCGCGGTGCCTGGTGGTTCCACCAACGTCTTTGCTCGCACTCTTGGTCTTCCCGATGACCCCATTGAAGCAACTGGCGCTCTTCTTGATGCGCTTGCGTCCGACTCGATCCGACGAATCGGACTTGGTTCGGTGAATGGTCGCTATTTCTTGTTTCACGTTGGCATCGGATTCGATGCTGCAGTGGTTGCCCAAGTCGAACGCCGCGGTTCACTCAAGCGATGGGCGAATCACGCGTTGTTCGGTTGGGCAGCATTCGACACATGGGTCCGGAAGTACAACCGCAAACGCGCGCACTTCAGCGTTCGTGTCGAAGGCAAGCCAACCATTGATGACGGAATGTTCACCGTCTGCCTCAACACCGATCCATACACATTCATCGGCACACGACCGTTCACCATCGCACCCGAAGCTTCACTCGATCGACCACTAAGCATCGTGACGTTGCGATCACTTGACGCCATCCCGCTCGTGCGCATCTTGTCCTCTGCCCTCGGGTCAGGCCGACACCTTCGAAACAGCAAATACGTTTCTCTTCACACCGATGTCACGAAAGTTCAGATCGACGGATACGGGCCGGTTCCACATCAGGTTGACGGCGATTATCTCGGGGATGTTGAACATCTTGAATTGCACTACGAACCCGACGCGTTGTCGCTCGTGGTTCCACGAGTTACTTCTCGCTGAGAACCTCGCGACACAGTCGCGGAACATTGGTGATGATTGCGTCAACACCAATCTCGCAAAGTGAGCGAATCGCTTCCGGGTCGTCAACTGTCCAGACATTGACAGCCACGCCCAAAGAATGCGCTTCCGCAACAAAGTCTTTGGTAACGATTCCGTACCAAGGATTAATTGCGACGTGCCCCGCTGACGCAGCACGCTCAAGATCAGCGCTCAGTGAACCGCCAGAAGAGTTGAGCAAGCCCGTCGGCAACGACGCATCCAGTGCACGAACCTGATCGCAAATGTCGTGATCGAATGACGTGACGAGGAACTCGCGTGAATTTCCAATTGAACGGAGAAGTTCGACAACGCTCGCAATGAGTTGTGGTCGCAGTTCAACGACCCCATCGGGTTTGATCTCGACATTCACCCCGAGCGGGTGACACGCGGCGAGTGCTTCCTTGAGCGTGGGGATCGAATCGGGCAGTTCGGACCGATTCATCTCTCCCAGGACGCGACCGTCGGCGAGAACAGGATCGTGGTGAACGACGATTTCGCCATCAGCAGTGAGGTGGGCGTCGAGTTCGACCCAATCGGCCCCTTGGATCACCGCTTCTGCGAAGGCCTCAACCGTATTTCCCGGAGGACAAGCAGCAGAAGCCCCCCGATGCGCCACGACCATTGTCATTTGCCCACCGTAGGCGTTTGAACCGATTGGTTTTCGCCAAACTCCATCTTTGTGGTTTGGGTGTCATTTGTCACAAGTTGGACGCAAACATCAAACCCACCCCGGCATCGCGGGCGCTGACCTCCGCATTTGCAAAAAACCCTTGCGCGTGTTGGGGGCCACAAGTACGTTCTCCCCCCTCAGCCACACATGTCCGGGTCCGTTCGAATCACTTCTTGATTCTCACGGTGCGGAGAGGTGGCATGAACACACATCTCACGGATCGGCCGGAAAACCGTTTCGTGACCCCGATCCTGGAGGAACCGTGGCCCTGACCGCGCCCCATGCAATGACCCTGAACGCAATCGCCGATGATTGGCGTGATCAGTCCGCTTGCCGTGACACCGATCCCGATCTCTTCTTCCCGGTTGGCACGACTGGCCCGGCCATCGAGCAGATCGACAACGCCAAGTCGGTTTGCACCGACTGCGAAGTTCGTCAGCCCTGCCTCGACTTTGCCCTTGCCACGAACCAAGACTCGGGTATCTGGGGTGGCACATCGGAAGAAGAGCGTCGCAAGCTTCGCCGTCAGTGGCTCGCCGCTCGACGCAAGGCTTCCTGATTCTCTAAGTCTCTGACTCGATCGAACGACCTCCCTTCGGGGAGGTCGTTGTCGTTTTCGACCGAAACCGCAAACCACTCGCTGTCAGCGTCGAACTGGAACTGAGATCCGCACAGCAGTGCCCGGACGGTCGCTGGTGCCCTCTCCAGCCGAGAACCCGATCGTTCCACCTAGTTCCGTCGTCACAAGGGTACGGACGATTGACAGCCCCAGTCCCGTGCTGTCGTCGATCGTGAAGCCTGGGGCGGTACCTACTCCGTTATCGGTCACTGTCACCCGCAGGCGGACACCGGTGTTTTCGAGTTCCACCAGCACCGTGGCGTCATCTGCTGGACCAGACGGAAACGCGTGATCAACCACATTCTGCAGAAGTTCCGTGAGTACGACAGCAAGTGGTGTCGCAACATCGGCGGGGAGGATGCCTGCATCGCCGACCACCGTGAATCGGATCGGCAGATCAGGCGAGATCAATCCTTCTTCCACCATTCGCACAAGTGGTCGAACAATCTCGATGAACGGAACGTCATCACCGATAGTGATCGACAACGTTTCATGGACAAGGGCGATGGAACGAATACGTCGAACTGATTCCTCAACCGCCGCCTTCGCCTCGGGCGATGACAAGCGGCGACCCTGCAAACGGAGCAAAGCGGAGATCGTCTGCAAGTTGTTCTTCACCCGGTGGTGAATTTCGCGAATCGTTGCGTCCTTCGACAACAACATGAGATCGCGTCGGCGCAGTTCGGAGATGTCGCGCATGAGCACGAGAGCCCCAGTGACGAGACCGTCGGCAACCAGCGGAACAATGCGCAAGAGGATTGTGACGTTCGGACCGCGTTCAATTTCTTCCGCGGTTGGACGAGCAAGTGCGAACGCAGCGGTTACCGGAGAATCAGGAAGACCAAGTTCGCCAAACCGTCCTCCTTCAGAGTTCGCATGCACGCCAATTCGGTGAAGAGCTGAAATCGCGTTGGGTGACGCGAACTGCACTCGTTGCTCGGCGTCGAGCACCATCACGCCATCGCCGACTCGCGGCATGACGACGCCGCGTTCATCTTCACCAGCGAATGGGAAACCGCCCGCAGCGATCATTTCGGCGAAACGATTGAACACATCGAGATACGTACGTTCAAGGACACCGTCTTGACGCGCCACAATTTGATTCGCGTCTCGTGTAAGCACCGCGATCGTGCGATCGCCGAACACGACCGGGATGCAGGTTTCCCGAACTGGACCTTCAATTGCGCCGGGCGGAATCTCTCCCTCGGCGAATTCTCCCGTTGCAAAGGTGCGGTCAACCAGCGGCCGCTCTGCAGCCGTGACCACACGACCCACCCAGTCGTTTGTAAAAAGTGTCTGGCTTGTCGTCGGACGAATCTGCCCTAGGACAACCATTGAGTGTTCGTCATCGGCACTTCGGTCGCGGCCAAACAACATGAGATCGGAGAAGCTCAGATCGGCAAGCAAACCCCACGTACCAAGCAAACGTTGGAGGTGATCAGTTTCCGCCGCAGAGAGGCGCGACCGTTGTTCAGCGAGCTCCGCCAGATTGGCCATTGGAGCGTGGCGGCGGGATCAGCCCGCGCCGAAACCGATTCGGCGTTCGCTATCAGAGGTGCCCAGTTCGATGTAGGCGATCTTTGCGGAAGGGACAGCGATGTCACGACCATGACGGTCGGTCAGCCAAAGAACGCTGGTGACATCGGCCAACGCAGCATCGATCGACGCGCGCACTTCGGCGCGATCGACATTGGACGACATCTCGATCTCGATTTCTTTTGGTGTCTGTTGAACACCGATGCGAACGTCCACGAATTCCTCCTGTACGAAATCGGCCTGATGGCCAGCGCCTCATGCTAGGTCGCGAGACCGAGCGTTCATCCCAGCAGCTTGAGCCCAGCGTTATAACGGCGCGTCGGGGCAAGTTCGAGGTCGATGACCTCGGCCAACGCACGGATGGCAACGGCGGCTTCGCTCTCGGGTTCGACCGCCACAACCGGGCGACCGTCGTCGGAGCCCTCGCGAAGCGCCTGCACGAGGGGCACCTGGCCAACGAAGCGAACGCCGAGGCGTTCGGCCAACTCGGCGCCACCGCCGGCGCCAAAGAGCTCGTAGCGCTTGCCGTCATCGCCCGTGAACCACGACATGTTCTCGATGACGCCCTTGACTTCGATGTTCACCTTTTCAGCCATGAACGCGGCGCGCTGTGCAACCTTTTGCGCGGCGGGCTGCGGAGTGGTGACGACGTACAACTCAGCGCGTGGCAGGAACTGCGCCAACGACAATGCAATATCGCCGGTGCCGGGCGGAAGATCGACGAGCAAGAAATCGGGTTCGTCCCAGAAGACGTCGGTAAGGAACTGTTCAAGCGCTTTATGAAGCATGGGTCCACGCCAGATGACTGGCTGATCTTCTTCAACAAAGAACCCCATAGAGATGCACCGAACGCCATGCGCTTCGGGTGGCACGATCATTTCATCGATGATCGTTGGCGTGTGATTCACACCAAGCATGCGCGGGATCGAGAATCCCCAGACATCGGCGTCGACAACGGCGACCTTGTGACCGCGTTGCGCGAAAGCAATTGAAAGGTTCGTCGTAATCGATGACTTCCCGACTCCGCCCTTACCCGACGCGATCAACAGGACACGGGTAGAACTCGACGCATCGGCAAACGGAATGACGCGTCCTTCCGCATGACCATGACCCTGATTCGTTCCTGCAGTTGAGGCTGGATCACCATGAAGAAGTTCGCGAATCGCGGCACGTTCTTCATCGGTCATGACGGTGAAATCAAGATCGACACGATCGATTCCATCGAGAGCAACGATTGCGTTCGTAACGCGATTTTGGATTTCGTTGCGCAACGGACATCCGGCGACGGTCAACGCGATCTGCACCGCTACAACTGGTCCGTCGATCGCAATACCGCGGACCATCCCGAGATCGACGATGCTCCGGTGGAGTTCGGGGTCCTCAACGGGACGAAGGACCTCGATGACATCGGCATCGGTGATGGGCATTTTGGGGGGTCTCGCTTCGGGTCGGGGAATTTCTCCTACGGCAATAGGTAGAATACCGAGGTGGAACAGGCGACCCTCAGTCCGACCGAGTTCAGCTCGGTGGTTACGGCCATTACCTCGGCCTTTGGCGACCCCACTCGCCGAGAGATCTACCTGTTTGCCCGTGCCGCCGAGTCTGGCGTGACGGCAAGCGAGGTCGCCTCACAGTTCGATCTGCACGCCAATGTCGCTCGTCACCATCTCGACAAGCTCACCGCCGGCGGTTATCTCGAGGTCGCCGTTGCCCGAGGCGGAACCGGAGCAGGCCGACCATCCAAGCGGTACACCGCTACGACCAAGGGCGACCATCTCGACCTTCCGGTTCGACACGACGATGTCCTGATCACGCTGTTAGGTCGCGCTCTCGACCTAATCCCCCGCGACCAAGCCGAAGCTATGGCCGAAGAGGTCGGCATCGAATACGGACGACTCCTCGCCCAACGCCTCGGTCAGGGTGTCGATCACCAGCGTTCGATCCAGTCCATTCTGCAAACCGTTGCCGATGCACTTACAGCGCAAGGTTTCGCTGCGCATGCCGAACGTCGCAACAATGAATTGCGCATTGTTTCCGAACACTGCCCATTCGGCGATGCAGTCATGGCAAATCCAGTCATCTGCGCAGTCGACCGCGGAATGATGAAGGGCATGGTCGCCGAACTTCACGGTGGCGACGCCACCATCGCGCTTGAATCGTCGAAGCCAATGGGCGACGACGTGTGCGTCACGTCGCTCGAAGCCTGAACATCGTGGCTCGCCACTATCTCGATCACGCTTCAACCTCGCCACTCCGAGACTCAGCGCGCACTGCGCTTTCCGAGGCACTTGCGCTGCAACTTGACGAAACAATCGGCGATCCTGGCCGCATCCATCAAGAAGGAATGACTGCGCGGGTTCTGCTCGAAAACGCTCGTGAACAGGTTTCAGCGCTGCTCAATGCGAAACAACGAGAGATCATCTTCACCAGCGGGGCCACGGAATCGATCGCCGAAGCAACGTGGGGCGCTGTCCGACGAAGTGTCCAAAGCGGAGTCACTCCTCACATCGTGCACGCCGCCGTGGAACATTCTGCTGTTCGGCGATCAAGCGAACTCTTCGCAACCGCGTTTGGTGGCTCCGTTTCAGTTGTCGGCGTCGATGCAACCGGTCGGATCGATGTTGACGCATTCATCGATGCGCTCACCCCATCAACGGCACTTGCCCATGTGCAGTGGGGCAACCACGAAGTCGGAACTCTGCAACCCGTCGCCGAAATCGCCGCTGCGTGCAACGAACTCGGCGTCCTTCTTCACGTCGATGCAGCGCAGGCCGTTGGGCATCTCACGGTTCACCCCAAAGACCTCGGCATCGATCTGCTGTCGTTCAGCGGACACAAGTTCGGCGGTCCCACTGGAATCGGGGGCCTTTGGGTTCGCCAAGGACTTCGTATTGAGCCACTCCTCACTGGTGGTGAACAAGAACGGTCTCGTCGCGCCGGACTTGAAAACCTTCCGTCGGCAATTGCGCTCGGTGTTGTGGCCGAAGAACTAGACGAATCGACACGTCAGTTGGAATCGACAAGCGCCCGCAACCTGCTCGCAACTGCCCTTGATCGCTTGATGGCAACCCCTGGCATCTCACTTCTCGGCCCTTCCGACGCTGCACATCGACTCCCGCATCTCATCTGCCTTGCCATCGACGGAGTAGAGCCGCAAGGCGTCGTCCTCGGACTTGATCGACGCGGAATTGCCCTGCACTCCGGCAGTTCCTGCGCATCTGAGGGCCTCGAGCCCTCCCCCGTCCTCGAGGCAATGGGCGTCGATGCACAGCGTTCGCTCCGAATTTCCGTCGGACACAACTCGACATTGGATGACATCAACGCCGTATGCGATGAACTTCCACAGGTCGTAAGTGAACTTCGTTCGCTGAGTGCGTAACTCTCGGGTGAATTTTCTGCGGCCTGCGCGACACCAACTCAGAACCTTGACTACGTTCGTGGCGTGACGATTTTTCTGACTCGCCATGCCCACGCCGGCAAGCGTTCCGAATGGGCAGCCGAAGATCGGCTTCGACCACTTTCAGAACGTGGCACGGCTCAGGCCGAACACCTGACGAATGTGGTTGGCAGTCTTGTCGTTGGACGAATCATTTCGAGCCCCTATGTCCGCTGCATGCAAACGGTGGAACCGCTGGCCATGAAGTTTGACCTCGTCGTCGAACCTTCAGAATTGATCGCCGAGGGCGCAGTCACCGACGTTGCCTACGAGCTGCTGCTCGAATTGGACAGTCAAGATGGCGTCCTCTGCAGTCACGGCGATGTCATTCCCCACTTGCTTCGTCGCCTCGTCGCCGATGGCATGGATACCGATGGCCCACTCATTGATCAAAAAGGTTCGACGTGGGTCATCGAGACGCGAAATGGCCGACCGTTTCAGGGCCGTTACGTTCCGCCCGCTGGGTGAGTCCGACTAACCGCGTCGTCCTGCGGCAACGTCGTCTTTGACGCCGTTGACCATCTTGATCATGTACATCGGGATGGCATTCATGTCGATTGCATCGAGATCGATCTTTGCGGCAGCGAACTCACCTGCGTTGCGTTCGAGGATCGCTCGGAAAACGCGAGCATCGGAAAACGTAGGGTCAGTCGCGATGGCGTCATCGAGATATTGGCGCGCCTGCTGATCAAACTCCGCACCGACTGAAGCTTCGCTATTGAGAGCCAGCGTGTGCAATACCCAACCCCGGTAGGTCATTGCTTGCACGTTCTGCGGAGAAATTTCAAGCGCCTTGTCGTACGCCTGAACCGCGGATTCGAATTGCTTAAGCGCCTTGGCAGAATCTCCTGCTTGCAACGATGCTTGCGCTTGGCCAGTAAGTCCCTGTGCCTGAAGGATGAGATTGGCGCTGTCCTGACGAGCATCGCCAGTG
>Ga0114960_10001166_pt1 | contig 21291 bp, 24 predicted proteins | sample C_130625_MF_Meta_FD_92637 | JGI IMG/M metagenome (GOLD analysis project Ga0114960, IMG submission 92637) | Freshwater microbial communities from Lake Croche, Canada to study carbon cycling - C_130625_MF_MetaG | ecosystem: Environmental > Aquatic > Freshwater > Lake | place: Lake Croche, Canada... | reverse complement strand
TATTTGATATTGTTCTACTAGATCTGCTGGCACAGTTGTATCAAATTCTGCTCGATTAAACTGACTCCAACAAATATGTTCCCACCAGGCTGTACGGTCTGGTAATTTATTTATAGCCAAATTCTCAATGCCGCCCATGAGCAAGGTAGTCATGCTGGCATCTGTGGTATAAGCGGGTACTCCCAACAAACAGGCTTCAACGCAGGCCATGGTGCGTTCTCCAACCACAGCTCTAGCACCTGCTAATTGTTCCACGTACCTGGGCCAACGATTATCTTTTGCACCGGTTTTCTTACGCCACTGTATTTCGCCAGACCAATACGGCCGTATAGACGCGGTTAGTCTGGTTCTAAATTGATCTAAATTTTCGCCAGTGCGTTCTTGTAGTACCACTTCCACAGGCTGAATACCTACGACATAGCCATCGGTACGCAGTTGCCATGGTTGTTGTGCTGGCGTTGGAAACAGGTGTGCTCGGCTGTGTGGCACAGGACGCATGGTCATGTTATGATGACCATTGTATGTTACTCTGCGAGTTTCTCTACGTGGAGTGTCTGGTCCCCAATATCCATATTCAATTTCTATGTAGGGTCGCCCTTCGGCTATGTATTTTTTAAGCGGACTCCACCACGGAGCATAATGAGTAGCTATTAAAACATAATCATCTGGAATGTCAGCTACCCGATCAAATACTTTGAGTCCTCGTTGTCGCCATGGCTGTAAAGTCCATCCAGCATGATCGCCTGGCATGTCCAGAGCATAAGCATATTTCATCGTTCTAGTATGAGTCTAAGCTCAGGCTTGCCTGGTGCAAATTCTACCACTTGGTCATAGACAACACAACAGTCAGAGAAACATTCAGCCACACGTTCACGCCACCATGCCGGTGGTTCAATAATCAAGTGTGCGTTACGGCCATCAGGCAGACTTTTTTTAGCCGGATAGCAAGCAATGATCAACCAAGCACTACGAGAAAACAAAGCATTCATCTGTCGTAGACTTTGATCTAAGAATTCTGGCTCAAAATGTTCTATTACATCGTTGCTGATCAAACAATCATACTGATCCAAAGGAATGCGTTCAAATTCAGGAACGCCAGGATCATACCCATCGATTACTTGAATCTCTGGAAAATCTTCTCGCAGTTGTTCTACTAATCGACCCTTGGCACAACCGTAATCCAGAATACTCTCTGGTTGATATTTTTTAACAAAATCTCGCACAGGATCGTACTTGACAAGTAGACCCTTGAACTTGTTTTCTTTTTGTAGCTGCTTTAAATTTTGTTGGTATTCGGGCGTGATTAATGTCATTGCTGGCCTAGCCAAGTAAGGCTTTTATCTATCCAGGGCACCAATAAATCTTGCTGTCTAAGATGTCCGTGTGCCTGTATGCTTTGGTCTGCACTTTCAGGTAACAACTCTAATTCACTCAGCTGATACCATGTGGTTGTTTTGGGGTCCATGGGTGCGTGTTTGCTTTTGTAAACTATGGCGGTGAGCCAGGAATCTGTTGTCTGTTTTAAAAAGAATCCTTCTCTACAATCCCAACCCGTGACCGACAGCATATGAATTAAACTAACAATGGTATGGTGATAGTAACAACCGCTGGGTTGATGGAATGATTCTTTTCGTTGTTGGAACAAGGTTGTTTGCGGTAGTGTGATGGCCAGCATACCGCCTGTGCTGGTCATGTTCCACCATTGAGCTAATGTTCCAAGAGGATCCGTACAGTATTGAAATGCATCATGGCACCATAACACATCAAAGGCTTTTGACGCAGTATTAGGAGCATGTATATTTTTTTCAAAGTCTGTTCTTTGATAGGTAATGTTAGGATATTTTCTTGCTATACCCGGTGTGTCAATTAGATCAACGCCAACACATTGTATGTTTAACGGTTCTGGAACATCATCACGTGTGGTTCTTGTAGCCCACCATTCTAAATCTTCACCAGAGCCACACCCAAGATCTACCAACGTTTGAATACTAGCCATAAAGTCGTCATACTCGTAAAGAGCGTCAAGCACTCGTAAACTGTGTTTGTGACTGTCGCCAGGATGTATAAATTTCATAATTGTATATCTTCCATACCAGCAGTACGTAATCTAACAACGTGGCCACTCATCCAGCTCTTGCTGTCTAAGCCTTTCATAATACCCAACCAACGATTACGCAACAAAGCCACCTCGTTGATAATAGTTTCAAAGTCAATGACTTCGTCCTCACCATCCACATACTTCTCGGCGTCGCGACTGGTTAACGCACGAGCATATCCTTCAAGATATTTTTGAAAATGCTTGCGTCGTATTTTTCGCAGTTGAATGTTAAGATGATTTAGAATTGCTTCAATTTCTTGGAGTTGATTAAATCTATGTTCTGTAATTCCAGGTAATTCTTTGATGCTACGCTCGATTAACCCGCCAAGGCGAACGTCACGTTTAGCATCGTCTAGCTCATGCTCATAATATGCTATAAAGTCTGGAATATTACCTAGGTCAGCTACTACTTTACTATACCACATTTTCTAATTCCTTTACTAGCCACGGAAATGTTTCTTTCCAATCGAGATTACGTCTACGATCTATTTCGTCTAAAAACACCACCAATTGATTTATTTTTTCTTGATTTTGCTGGCCAGAATTTATTTGCAATTGTATTCCTTGCATGTATTTTTTAGCCTGTTGTTGTTGCCACGTATCGTTGGGCATAACAGATAAAATCTTTTCAAAGTCTTGATCAAAAAATCCAGGTCCAAAAATTTCTGGATGTAAAAAATCATAAGTCATCACTGTGGTTGAAAAATAATGTCCAATTTCTCTATCAGTGCGTAACAAATTTATATATTGTAACAAGTCTGGCACTGTTTTAATAGTAAGACCGGACAAAGTCTGATTGATATTTAAAGTTATCCAAGGTTGTTCAACTAGATATTCAAAATTACTTCGCCATTGGTCAAGATCCAGGCCAAATCTCACATACTCTTGTTCTGGACCAAAACAATCAATACTGACTGTGAGATCAAATCGTTTAATTCGTCCTTGCAAAACTATTTGATGTATGCGGTCAATTATCTTGACCAAACGATTGTGTGGAGTTTTTAAATTGGTAACAACGTTAAATTCCAACTCTGGATTTTCATGCGTTTCCAACAGTTCCAAACAGCGGTCAAATTGCGGTTGATAAAAGGGTTCTCCACCCAAGACATGAAACCTACCCAAGGTCTTGTAGTTTGTGCTCATCCATGACCAAAATTTGTCAGACAATGTATCAAAGTCTTTAGCTTTTTCTGCTCGGTTATCAATTACCACACCTTGTTTTTCAAAGCGTCCAAATTGAATATTTTCCTGTTGAATGCGGCTGCTAAATCCGTCCCAACAATAAATGCAACTCATGTTACACACATTGTCAAGATATACTTCAACAATGGTAGGTGTTACATTTACAGCAGTAGGATTGTCAAACAGCTCAGGCGGAACTTGATCTGGAATAGCAAGATGAAACAGCCGATCACTAGATCCACCGGCTGTTTCAATATTTTTGCAATACTCGCAGCCACCAGTTGGCCATTGCCCTTGTAACATAAGAGTTCTATCTGCTAATTTTTTTGGTGTATTATGAAAAGTATCAAATGTTTCGGCCGACACTACATCACCATCGACTCTATGACATGAGCTAGTAAGCCCGTTGTAGAGTCGAATAGTATTCCAATTCCATTTTAACTTGCAAGCAGTTTCAGTTTTGATTGGAAAAAATTTATTAGACATTAATAGTCGTCGTCTTCCTCAAAATCATCGTAGTTGTCATCTTCTTCTTCATCTTCTTCGTCATCGGCGTGATCTTTAAGATAACTTGCTAGAGCGGCCTTGACTCCAGAGTCGTTTTTAAACACACTTTTGATGTCAGCAGCATCACAATCGTTATCAATTAACACTGAAACTAGTGTTTCTGCGGCTTCATCGCGATCTTGCGGGTTAACATAACGTTTAAGTTCGTCCCAAATTTCTTTGCTTAATTCTACTGACATCTATTATTCCTCCGTGGCTGTTTCTTCAGTACTTACCGTTTTTTGATTGTTAAAGTCGGTCATGAGTTTGTCTAAACACCCGCCTTCATTGGCTTCCCACTTTTTACGGAACTGTTTGATTACTTCGCCATCACTAGTCACAAACGCTAGACTGTTGCCTTCTTTCTTGAGCAGGCCACGTTTCTCAGCCATGTCTACCATGCCTGAGTAGGGATTCATACCTGTTTCATACGGAATCTTAACTTGCACACCTTCAAACGGTTTGGCATAACGAGTTTTCATAACCTTACAGCCAGCACGGATACCCATAACGTCAGTGATCTTGTTGCCATCCTCATCTTCTTTCAGCTTCATTTTCTTCATGGCAACCACGATACTTGACGCATAGATAAAGCCCTGACCACCTGAGATCTTGTCGTCTGGATCAAACATGTCTTGACTTGCGTAGGTATGGTTTGTACACACTAGACCCACATTGTAACTACCAAACATGTTTACGCAGTTACGAACCAATGCTGTAAGTGCTTTGGGTTTACGACCCAAGTCACCTTTCATTTCACCTGCATCAAACTGATTGACGTCAGTTGGTGTAAGCAACATGCCCAACGAGTCAATAACAAATAAAACCTTAGGACGTTCGCCGTCTGGAAGTGCTTTGTAGTCACTCATAAATGTGCTAATTGTCTTGGCCACATCATCAATCATGGCCATACTCAATTTAAGCAATTTACTATCGCTGGTATCAACACCTAACGCTTTAAGCCAATCCTCATCCAGTGCATTTTCACTGTCAATCAAGATGACAAAAATACCTTGCTCCTGTGCGTTTTTAATAATGTTACCTGAGCAGAAATAACTTTTACCCGCACCAGATTCGCCGGCAAACACTGTTACTTTACCTAAAGGAATGCCTTTGTTAAAATCGCCGCTGATCAAATAGTTTAGTGCAAAGTTGCCTGTGCTGATCCAATCAGTAGGATCGTTAAATCCAATACTAAGTCCGTCAATGCTCTTAGTGATATCCTTGCGGAACTTTGATACGTCAAATGGTTTTGCCATGATTACTTTCCTTCTTTAAGTTTGTATAATTCTGTAAAAATCTTACTGCTGTCTACTCCACGCCGCTGATCCATTACGGTCAACTTTTCAAACGATCCTGCTAAATTTTGGTCAATTGGTTGTTCTATATAGTGTAGCATATTGCAATAACTATCCTCGAGAAGATATCCAGGCCGCTCATTAATTTTAGATTCCAACTTAGTCTTTAATAAGTTTAACACATTTTCTGGTAAATGTCTAATGTTTAGGTATTCTGGAGTTAGCAATGCTCCAATAACAAAGCTGTTGTTATGGAATCCCAGACTTTTTAGGTAATCTACACACCCAAACACCGTATCATAATTTAATAAAAACCATAACATATTAAAACTTATTTTGTGGTCTAATTTTCTGATTGTGTTTAAATTATCTAAAAAATCAGACCATTGACCACCAAATCGAATATATTCAAATTCTTCTTCTACAGTTTCTACACTCACAGTCCAGTGAACATTTTTAAAACCGCATACAGTATCAAACACCCCTGTGTCAACCTTACTAAGATTAGTGTTTATCCTGAGATTAACCTCAGGGTTTAATTCTTTGAGCAACTCTAAATTTTCTTTCATCAACAACGGTTCGCCGCCGGCTAGATAAACATGTTTGAGATTTTTAGCATGACGATAAATGTATTCTTTAAAGTTGGTCAACTGATTCTCAGAAGGCGTTTTAATTTGGACATTTAATTCATTGGCCCAGCGACTGCTAAACTCTGGACTGCAATATACACAGGCAAAATTACACAAATTAGTCCAACGCACATCAATGGTTTGAAGATCAAAGTTATTAACTTGATATGTATCTAGCGGCGTTTTTTTAAATTCTCGTATGTAAAAAATTCTATCGCTGATAATATCGAGACCTTTTTTACCATGTTCTAAATCGTAACAGGTATGACATCCGGCAGCCGGTTTGTTATTGGTTATATTTGTTTGTTTGGTTACGTTTGTATTACCTAGTAATATTTCTTCAATAGGTATATCTTTAATATTGCCTAGTAAGCCAGTTTTTTCATCACTGCGAATACAATTTTTAACTTTACCATCTGAGTTATACATTAGTCCTGTCCACGGCATAGGACAAAAATGTTGATTTGTTAGGATATCTTTTGGCGTCATAAATTCTGTGGCCCCAAGGATATGTCTGGAACTGACAGATTATTATGTTTAGCCATGTCAAATAAATCCAATAACGTTCTGGCCCAGTTGTTGACATCTGCAGCAGGTGGTACAGTTTGTCCTGGTTGTGTGGCAATGTATCCAGGCCTGACAATAGTAATAGATATGCCAAGGCGTTGATGGCGTAGTTGTTTGACCATTTCCTCTAAGGTAACTTTTTGTTGATGATAAGATAGCATATCTAATCCTGGCAACACACTAATAGGATCTTGCGTCATCATGGTACTAACAACAATAATGTGTTTTTTAGTACCTTGCCACCGCTGAGCCATTTCAAATAACAATTCAGTTTGTGCGTACCCGGCTTGAGCATTATTAACAAACACATCACAAGGTTCAATTTGATCACAAATTTTAGGCGTGTTGCGTATGTTATTGCCGTTGCGGCGACTAAGTCCTATAATTTCATGTCCGTCAAGTGTGTATTCATTGGCCAGGGCTTGGCCAATGCCAGCGGTGTGTCCAGTAATTGCTATTTTCACTCAATACCCCTCAATTGTTTCTGTTTGCTTATATATGTTTGACGAGCGACCAGGTCGGTGTTATCTACACTCAATTCATACGGCTGTTTTAAATAAGCATAACTGTGATCAATGCTGTGCTCTTGAGCAAACTTTTGAATATTTGAAAGATCATCTACGTTTAATACACTAACTGTGGTCCATAAATTAAGTTTAACCGGCATAGTTTTATATGACATGAGATTACGATAAAACTCTTGCCACGGAATTGGCCAACGTACAAAATCATGTACTGGGCCGATGCCGTCACAACTAACTGTAACTGTAACTTCTATGCCACGTGTAGCAATCTCTGCCAGCTCGGTTAACACAGTACTACAATTTGTGTTGAGCCTAAGGGTTTTTAAATTTGGTGGTAGGTTGGCTAAAATTTTCTTGTAGTTTTTACTGTAGCCAGGTTCTCCGCCATTGATATCTAAATGAACAATACGATCTTGTGGTAGTTGCCAAAACTGTTCAAGATTGTTGACAATAGGAAACCCAGGACCTGTTAGACTGCCTATCCTACTGCTTAAATTTTCATTACATGTTTGACAGGCCGCATTACATAGGTTATCTAATACACCACCTACTTGTAGATAATTTTGTTGTTGAGTTTTATTGTCCAATTCTGTAGCGTAGACTCTTATACTGTTGGGTTCTGTTTCTTGGCAACGAACGCATTCACTAGGCCATTCGTTACGAGACATTTTTTCTTTTGTTTTTGCCAACCACATACTTGATTCCATATCAGCCAATGTATCGAATTGTGGTGCGTTGACCATATGTCCACAACGACTTACAGTTCCGTTAGGGTTAAAACGTACAAAATGATCTAGTCTAGGACAATGCATAAGTTGGATTTAAAATTTGTTGTGCATATCCGATTACATATGCGTATGCGGCCGGGTCGGTTGTTTTAATATGTTGCAATAATTGGGCAAATGTCATAGTCTGTCCAATGCAATCAAATATAACTGTGTCTATTCGGTGATACATTTCATTGTTTTTTATTAGTGAAATTTTTTCTATTAATTCTGCAGATACCGGAGAAACTCCTACTGGTTTTTTATTAAGTCCGGTTATTTCACTAATGGCATCCATTGGTAAAAAGTTTAATTTTGTGTTGATATCTAAATATCTTGCCAAATTTAACAACCACGAAAATTGTGAAGTGTAATGACGATTTAAAGACAAATAATTTAAAGCAAACCATTCTACTGTGAACGGATCAAGGTCAGGATTGTCTCTAAGAGTATGATGTATAAATGTATTAATTCCTGAAGGTAATCTATCTTCTGGGTTTCGTATAATAACGTCAATATTGTTTAGTTTTTGAATCTGTTGATTAATGAAAATTTGACGAGGATTTATTATTTTAAAATTATTAAAACTACTATGTCCATTTTTAAAAATAACATAGACATACCGCTGTGAGGGTATGACTTCTATTACCTCACAGCGGTCTGGAAACAAAATGCGATCTAAATACGACAACATTAATTAGGCTTTTTGACGGGCCCTAATCATTGCCAAGATGTCTTCGGCTTTTTGAGTTGCTGGTGCAGCCGCTACAGGAGCCGTTGCCACTGGTGGCTCTTCATCGTCAAAGTCACTTGATGTTGTTGATGTAGTAGTTCCTGTTGCCGCAAACCCACTGGTTTGTGCAGGAGCACTTTCGGTTACTGGTGCTGATCCACCTGCTGGAGCATTAACACCTGCTGGGCGGAAATACTGACCCCAACGTTCTGTGTCATAGCTTTGACCATCAACTGACGCTTCAAACATTTCTTTGATTACTTTCAACTCAACGTCAGTTGGTTTCTTTGGTAAGAATGTTGAAAGATCAAACAATCCGTGTTCAGCAATGGCTGCTTGTTCAGCTTCTGTGAGTGCTGTTTCTTTACGTGCCCACTTTGATCCTGAGTAGTCAGCAAAGCCGCCTTTACTACCTTTAGTGATACGGAAGTCCAAGCCACGCATCAAGTCTGTTGGCAATTCTTCCAACTCTGGATCCATCAATGCGGACTTGATAGTTGTAAAGATCTGAGGACCAATAATAAAACGACGAATTGGGTTAGCTGGAGCCTTGTCATCGGCAAGAGGATTCTCACGAACAAAGCCTTGGAAAATATAACTACGCTTTTTCCAATACTTACGACCCATTTCTTCTAGACTCTTGTCCTTGAACCAAGTGCGAACTTCTGTCAACACTGGGCAAGTCTCTTGCCACATTTCTACGCAAGGAACCTGAACATATACTTGTTTTGATTCCATCTCACCTTTGACGCCGTTAAATGGTAAACGGATCATAGCACGTTCTTGCCAAAAGAATGTGTTCTTTGAGTTACCGTCTGGGAGGAATCTGAGTGTTGCGGCTCCGCCTTCTTCCATATTCCAGTGTGGATAAATTGCATTATCACCACCTGTGGAGTTGCCGCCTTGTTGTTTACCTTCTGATTGTGCGAGTCTCGCACGGATTTCTGCTAATGATGCCATAATAAGTTGCCTTTCAAATTGTTTATGGTTGTTGCCTATCTAAATTTTAGATTACGTTGCCTGTGATACTAAAGAAAAAAGCGTATTCACTTGTGTAGTGTACACGCTTTATTTCTTAGCGTCAAGTATATTTATGACGCGGTTGTTCAGAATGTAGAATTACTTCTTCATTCCGGAGAGTTCTTTGAGTCTATCCAAAAAGCTCAAATCTTTACTAACTGGTTTCATTTTACCGCTATGTCCGTATTGTCCAGCTAACGGACTGGAATCGGCACCCCAGCACTCTTCCATGCCGTGTACCGCACAGTTTTCACCAGCTTCGGTCATGTTGCATGCGGCCTCTTCGTTGAATTCTAAATCATTGTCTTGGCCGCCTGGTACCAACGGAGCACGGTTGGTTGGTTCGGTAGGTTCAGCTGGTACGCCATCTAGGTCTTCGGGTGTTACACCAGGATTAGCATCATCTTTTAACAAATCTTTGTATTTGTTTTGGAATTCGCTTTTGGTCATGCCGTGTGCTTTGATAAATTGTACGTCATTCATAACCTTGCAATCTTGACGCATGATATCAATGTTTTTCATTTGGCCTTCGTCGGTCATTTCGGGGGCCATGCCAGCAAGTTCGCGGATTCTACTCTTTTCTTCGGCATAGTCGCCGTGCATAACACTTTCACGTTCTAAACTGTAGTCTTCTTCTGGATCGCTAGGACTATTCATGCCAGCACCAGGATGCCCTAAATCTTTAGCGAAACGATCAGCTACCCATTCGTGCGGATCACCGGAACGAGCTTTTTTAACACCGTATGGCATATCGTCATCGTAGTAGTCGTACAATGCATTATATAGGTCGTCACTTAATTCGTCAGTTTCTTCAAAGTCTCGAACATCACGTTTAAATGTATCCATGATATGTTGCAGTTTTGAACCGGTATCATCAGTTAATACACTTTCATTCATTGGCTCAAGATCAGCAGGGTTAGTTGGCTCGGCTGGATTCATTTCAGCAGTAGCGTCAATATTCAACTGTTCAATGACCTTACGTACATCTGGATCATCACTTAGTTCTTGCATACGATCAAGGATCACTTGACGTGCATCAGCATTGGCGTCACGTTCGGCTAGTTCTTCTAACTGATCAAACAGTTTATCGTCACCAATCAAATTGTACAATTGTTCTGTAACATTAGTAGCATCAGCACCCACTGGCAGATCTGTACTCAAGAGTTCAACCAATTCAGCTTGTTTCTCTGGTGTGTCTGGCGTTTGCCATGTTCCTTCTGTTAGGCGTTCTGCCCAGGCTTCAAATATGTTGGCTTCTTTCATTGCTGTTCCTTGTTGTTGTATTTTAGCCAGCAGGGGAAGTGCTGACTCAATTCTTGTGTCAATGCTTTGCTTGACAAAAAGACTTTTTAAACTTTCGATTACTACATCCTGTTCTGAGATTTCTGCAGGACTCCATGATTCAAAATATGTGGCATATCCAGTCTTAGTACCAAGTCCTTTAAGATTACGTTGTAAGTTTGCTTGATACTCTTGAACTTGTTCTACCAGCTGTTGTGTGTCGCCTTCAAAGATTTGTCCTTGATTAGCTCTACGGAAACGACTCAACACATTTAATTCTGTTACTATTTCTGCAATATGGTTACCACGTGCATCATATGGACGACCGCCTTGACGCACATGCTCTAACATAGCACGACCGGCAGTCAAGCTAGTAAATGGTAATTTGTAACGTTCACTGTCTGCAGTCTCAATAAACAAATTTTCAATGTAGCGGAAACGAGCATCGCCTTCGCCGATTGTTTTCTTGTGACGGATCATTAACCGTGCTTCTGTTGCGACACCGTTCCAGCTAGTGGTTCGATTTCCAGTCCAACTTTCAAACAGGCCTTCTTTGATAGCGGCTTGTCCTTGCATACTGTAACGCAGTCGATTGAGATTCTTAATTCCAAAACTGTAAAAATTACGCACCGCAAAGTTTTTAAGTTGTTCTAAGAAAGCAAACCAATTGTTCTTGTCGGCACCCTCCATGCTTTTGCCCACATTGTCAGCACAATATACATCTAGTTCATTATTGTCACTCAGCATGATTACCACTGTGCCGTAGTCTTTGCCACTTTCGGCACGGAAGTCAAAACTGAATATCTCTGCTTCTGCAGGATCTGGTGCTGGTTTGCCAGAACTGTCTAGCATTTCTGGGTCAAAATCTCTACTGACTAACAAGTCATAAAGTTGTCGTGCGGGTGTTTGCTGTGCCATAGTAATGTATTTAGTTAATATCTGGTGCTAATGAATGGCATGGGCGGTTGTACAACATCACCGTGATCCCGCATTTGATTGTCCATTTCCAAAGAAAATGACTGTAGCTGTTGCATCATACGCACAGCTAAAACTGTACTCATTACTAAATCGTCAGTTTCTCCGGGCTTGGCCGCAAATCCTACACCATGGGCTACAAAAGTTTTAAGCTCACTGACTAGACTGCTACTGCGTATTTTCATGCGTCCATTCTCAATCAAAGTTTTAAGTTTGTTACAGGCAGCAAGTTTGCTTTTTGGAGCAGTGTTGAATCCTTTGCGATATCTACGGTTTCCACCGCCACCGGGCTCGCTGAGGAAATATCCAGGAATATTTTCTTCTCCGTATTCAGCTATGCTGATCAGGGCGGCTTCACCAATGGTGTTGTTTTCAATACTGTAGTATATGTTTTCTGGCGAATTGGTTTTTTCATTTATGTGCCGACAAATATCAGCCAGTATACGAATTTGTTCGGGTATAGGTGTTCGATTATGACGCCACTCGCCGATTTGTTCTGTAGTGTTGGCTTCAAAAATTTGTATAGCAGCTGGATCGCCGCCAGTGCCTAAACTAGGGTCTAAGGATACCACATAAATTCTATCAGCTTTAGGATGTTGATACCAACGCACTTGGCCAGTTTTGTACATGGGCTCGTGCCCTTGCAGTTCTATCAGTTTGGCTGGAGCAATAAGTGTTTCGTCGTTGATAATAAATTCGCAACCCATCTCACGACGAAAACGATCATCGCCTAGTTGGGCTCGTTGTTCTGCAGCCCATTTTTCGTCACGGTCTGGATGTTCATTCCAATAACTACGATATGCTCTAAAGCCATTGATGCCTAACTCGGTAGGATTGCCATAGCTGTCCTCGCATTTGAGAGCACCTTTCCATAACAGGGCAAACTGATCTTCATCTGAGTTTGGAGTACTAGTAATAATTGCCTTACCACCAGTGGCCAAGGTAGGACTAATAGAAGTCCAGAATTCTTTGGCAATAGTGGGTCGAACAAATGCAAACTCGTCACAATACAGCAAAGATATACTCATACCACGACCGGTATTTTCTGTTGTTGTGGTTGAAACTATTCTACTACCGTTTTCAAAGTCCAAGTTACCTTTGTTGTAACTGGTAACTCCAGCACGTATATGGTCTGGGCACAGCTCATAGGCATAGCGAATACGTTGCATGATCTCCTGTGAGCCGGTGTACTTGTGTGCGGCAATAAGAATAGTGCTATCTGGGTGAAACATGGCCATCCACAGCAGGTAACCAGCGGCACTTGTTGACTTACCAGTCTGTCGCGGCATCATACTGATACTATAACGATAATTGTGGTAAGTGTTTATTAGACGTTTTTGATAGTCAAACGGATGATACAGCATCTTTCCTTTGGTAGGATGTTGTATATGAAAAAAGTGGTCCATAAAATATGCTGGACCTGTTACAGGATCAGCACAGGCCATAAACTCAGCTAACTGCTGGTCGGTCCAATGCTGGCGACGATAGGGTGCTTTAACTAATGTTGATGCGTCTTGTGCCACGCTAATTCCTTAATTGTTCTACAAGGCCTGGCCACAACTGTTCAAATGTTGTGGTTTTATTTAACTCTTTTTCTATCTGCGTATGCCATTCTATTGGCCCTACTTTAGGAGCTGTAAACGTATCATCTAACAATCTTTTGCGATACTGTAGCAAAATATTAAACGATCCAGGAGCATTAGCGTAGTTTTTGACTACATAGTCAATCTCAGCAATGGCAAGATCTCTTAACGGTTTAGGAAGTCGACAAACATCCAAGGACCAAGGATGAGTTACATCGCACCAAAAGATTTCTAAATTGTGTTGTTTACAAAATTCATAATATTCTTTTAAATCAAATGCACAATAAATTGAGTATGCTGGATGTGCCATTACTCGCTGTTGATCTTGTTGTAAAATTTTTACGTTGTCAACAAATTGTTCCCAGTTGGCTCCGTGCCTAACATATTCAAATTTTTGTTTATTACAATTATCAAAACTAATTTGCCATTCTACTGTGGGCCAGGTTTTTAATTCTTGATAAATTTTATTTTTGGTTAAATCAATACTGAGATTTGTGGTAACCATTACATTAACTTGGTTAGGGTCTAACTCATTGAGAAATTCCAACAGTCCAGGTTGTAAAAGTGGTTCGCCGCCGCCAAGACATAGGCCTTGCAGTTTTTTTCCTTGATTCCTGGCCAGCTTTATCAAACTGTCATGTTCATTTTTTATGTGTGTTATGGGAAGTTTTTTGGCCGCTTGCCAGGCGGTACTGGTTTGAGGATTACAATAGGTGCAGGTTAAATTACACAGGTTACTCCAGTTAATTGATACATGCTGAGGCTCAAACCAATCAAAATCATTGTTGATCTTGTCTAATGATTCTTGATTACACCGACGACGAGTTCTTGCACTGGTACCATCAATTGATTCAAAATGTTGACATCGTTGACAGTGCGGATGCCACTGCCCCTGAGCCATGGCCTGTTTGATTTCAATATGCATTGGTCCATTGAGTATTTTGTCAATGGGCTGAGATTTGATATTTCCTATAGGCCGGGTCATCATAAAACAACACGACGTGTTACCTTCTTGATCAATGTTTAGGCCTGTCCAAGGTGCAGAACAAAATGTGGGGTTATCAGTTATTTTAAATTGTGCCATACTGTAATTATGGCTGTTTTGGTTACGGACCTAAATTAAAACGCATACCAGTTGCTTGCTCTACTGTTGCCATAGGTACTTGATACTTAGGTAAATCTGCCACCGGCAGTGCGGTATTTGGCATCAAGTATGCTTGAACATTACGGCTGTTCTTTTCAATGATGATCTTGTATAGGCGTGTAGGAATTCCTAGACCATTGCCTGTTACAGGATGCCCTGGATCGTAGATGCCGCCTGAGATGATGTAGAAGTCTGTGCCCGGAGCTGTGGCCCACTGACGTTCCCAAGTTTCTAACTGTTTCCAAATGCCGCGATTGTTGTTGGCTACTTGTGCTACCATGTTGCTTAGGAAAAAACTCTCACTCATGATGGCATCGTTCTGTGTGTTGTTGCCAGCTGGAGCCATGTGTCCGCGGTCATGTGTGCGACCTACAGTGGCATAATCAGCTAGGTTAGCAGAGCAGTTAGGCGTTACAGCTGGATCTGGACGGAAGTTATCCTTGCGTTTAGCCGGACCAGTCATTGCGGCCATGGTCAAGTGTTCAAAAACTGCAACTGGAGCTTTGACACTACAGCGGTGGATCACAGCATAGTTGGTGTGGCAGATCTCTTGATCACCTGATTGAGCTTGATATTCGGGTGTGCCGTTGGCTGTGAACTGTGGGCATTGAGCGTTGATCTGTGCCAGAGCCGCAAGTGGAACAAAGAGTAATACTAATAATAACTTTTTCATCTTGGATAACCTTTGAAGCCTTTTACAGGACTGGTTGTGTCAGTGCTAGGAGGTTCCTCACTGCGACCTGTACCAATTAATTTTTTTCCATCTGGAGTGTTGGTCATTTGTAATGCTTGATCTATAATAGGATCTACTGTGTTGTTCATACCAGCTACCACAGCATGATTTCCAAACACTTCTTTTTTGTTCCAGGGCAATATATAAGGATTTAACTCATCTTTGACTGCATCGCTTCTAGCACGGGCCATTGCCACGCCAAATCTATAAATTTGATATGGTTGATCGGAACTTAATCCTGGAAGTATAAAAGTTTGGCGAAGTGGGTCACCTTGCTCGGGTGGCAACTTTTGTTCTTCAGTAATAAACTCTCTAGCTCTCATCTAGGATATCCTTTGAATCCCTTTACAGGACTAGACTTGTTGGTTGATTCAAGTTCTTTACTTTCCAAATCACCGTGATTTAAATCGTGTGTTTCGCTGCCAACAGCTTTGAAGGCCTGTTTCAGCATTTTTTGTTCTTCTTTGGTGTATGGGCTAGCAGTATTATATTTTCCAACCCAGCTAGCCTGATCCATGTCAATTGGTGCGTCAGTGCCATCAGCACAGGCCACTGCCATCATGACTCGATTGAGTTCATAAGCACGATCGTAACCACCCGGGTCACGAAATTTGTGCAGCCCAACTGTGGGCTGTTGCTGACGCTTGGTGAGTTTGCCTTCTTGCTTTTCAGCAAGAAATTCTCGAGCTCGCACAACTATCCGCCAATCACACCGGATTGTGCTGAACTTTGTGTGCCCAGGGCGCGGACCGTAAAGTTGGTTCCGGTCATGATCAAATAGTTGCCGGCACCTACATAGATGTCTTTTATGGTTCCGTTAGGCACCGATACCGCATTGGCATATAGATTACCCACAGCATTGGCTGTACCCAAGGCAGTAGCAAATATCTGATAAGTCACATTGTTACTTTCAGAATTGATTTCAGCTTTATCTGTGGTCCATAATACATTACCTGCTGTGTCCTTGATTACTTGAGTAGCCATTTTAATTAACCTTTATAATTTTTCCAGGTCTTGAACAGACTGCGTTCAAGTTCAACTGATTCTTCCATTGATACTTGACGACGCAGTTGACTGGCCACAACCGGAATGGTTGTTTGTCCGGTACTCTTGGGACCGTTTAGGCCACCTGAATATTGTAGTGCATCATCACTTGTTTCTGTATTGGTTGGATAGTCAGGACTATTTTCATCCAACTCTTCTTCGCAACCGCAATCAGCACTGCCACAAGCTGAACATACTTGTTGTTTCTGTCCGTTGCCTAGGCCAGCCATTTTTAACAAGTCTGCTAGGGCTTCCGCATCTTGCTCAGTAGCGTTTACGCTGATAGATTTTTTACCTTGCTCATCAACACTGATGTTTATGCTCATGCCTTCGGTGATCATTGATTCAACTCGGTTGTTGAATCCTTCGTATACACCTTTGCCAAACTGCATGCCTTTGCTGGCTTTAGAAGCGGCTGGTGCAGTGGCTACACTTCCTGACACTGTTGTTTCGTCAACTTTTTCTTCTTTTTCTTTGGCCGCTTTTTTCATTGGCTCGGATTTGTTGCCGTCCTTATCTAGATCTAAGAAGTCTGGTTTGCCACCTTCTTTTACTTTGTTAGGCAGGCCTTTTTCTTTGGTTGCAGCAAATTTGTGTAGCTCACCTTGAGGCATTTTGGCCATTTCTTTGCTGGCTCCACGTAACCGGCTCTTAGGAATTTCGCCCTTCTGTGCCGCATGTGCAATACCGGCTGCTTTGCGTTGAGCTTGGCTTACTGCTTTTTCTGCCATGGGTTCCATGTGTTGTTCTGCATCACGTTCGTGTGTACTGATAATATAATCTGTAACACTGGTCATCATGCCTTTGATCTGGCCAATCTTTTCTTGTACCCACTCTGGCAGGTTCTCATTCTGACGCAAGCAGTTTTCTAATTCTCTAGCATGACGCATGATAGTGTGCAATGAGTCTTTGGCCATGCCAGCTTCGTCATCATACTCGCCACGATCGGTTATGGGCATGCCATCTTCTTTGACCTTGTCCTTCATCACTCGCTTGCCGTTGACCATCTTGTATTTGTAACTGCCCTTGGTAACATGCTCGTCACCTTTTGGTTTGGTAGATTTTGGACGTCCTTTACGCTTTGGCTCATCGCTTTTAACTTCGTCGTCCTTGTCAATGTCTGTGTCCGTTGCCTTGCGAGTGTAACGCTTGCTGTAGCCGGTGTCTTGAACATCATAACGATCATGTGTCTCTGCTTCTTTTTCTTTGCGAAGCTTGTCCATGTGCTCTTTGTCAAAAGCTGTTCCTTTACTACGTGGCTCTTTTTTCTTCTCGCCGAGACCAACCATGTCAGCTTCTTTGACCGGATAAATTTTGCTGCCTACACGAACAGTTTCACCCTTTTGGACACCATCCGCTTTGGCCTTACGCACTGCATTGCCAAACGCATTGCCTTCCTCAAAGTCAGCTTCGTCCATCTTATCATAGCGATTGCGGATCTGGTTCATCTTGTCCTTGCCAGCATGATCGCGACCAGCTTTTTGCAGGGCTTTCATGCCTTCTGGACCATATTTCTTTTTGCCAAGATAAGCCTGTAAAGCTGACTCTTCCATGCTGTCGCACTTGCATGGTGAGCAATCGCAGGATGGGCAATGGCCTTCTTCAAGACTACTAGTATCTGTAAATTCTTTACCGCCTACTTTGAACTTGCCACCTTTTGGTGTTTTAGCCAATGCACCAGTAAATGCATTACCTTCTTCCATATCGCCTTCTTCAACTTGCCCTTTGGCTCGCATTTTTGCCAATTGTGCACCAGCAATACGAGCACCTTTTTCGCCACCACCAACTTTTTTAGCCAAGGCTTTGAATCCTGTTGTAGCATTGTTATGCTTGCCTAGATCACGCTCGTTGAGTGCTTGAGCTAATTTACTTTTAGGAGCAACAGCTTTGGCTTCTTCTGTAATTTGTTTAGCGTCTTGCTTACTGGCCAACTGGGCCAATCTTTTGTTTAGGTCGTAAAAAAATGTCATCGTGTTATCCTCTTGGGTTAGCACCAGTGGCTGGGCGTGGTGGGCGTTTTACTTTGGTCATTGGGCTGGTATTGCCCATTGGCAAATCATTTGTGGTTTTAGCAGGAGGTGTCTTTCCACCAGCAACTGTGAATTCACTACGGTATGTGTTCTTGAGAACTGCGTGTTGATCATAGGGTGCAGAGTAATCAGCACTCAAGGCCTTTTGTTCTGCGGTATCAGCAGGATAATCCGTATCCAACAAGTCTTTGTTCTGTGAGTCTAACCGCTCACGCTCACTGTCCATGCCATCTTCGTATGGTGTAGTCAACATGATAATTCTGTTGGGATCCAAGAATAACAGTTGAGCAATTTGTTTGATCTGTGGCTCAATAGCTGGGTAGCGGAACTCCACATCCATGCTGGTCACTGAATCGTTGCTGTGCTTGGGAAAGTCAGCTGGTTTGAGTTGAACCGGTGTAGACTTTGGTTTGCCAATTTTGACTGGGTCAAACTGTGCGAGCTTTTCTTCCAAAGCCTTGACAAAATCAGGCGCAACATCACCTACAATTTTGATGCGATAATTGTAGGTTCTTTGGCTTTCGGCCAGGTATTCTTGAAATTTTTTCATATTTGTATCCCTATCTAATATTTATGCGGATTCATCTTTTTGGTCTCTTGACGTCATCAAGCGTTCCAATAAATCGTTGCGGCTTAGCACTTGTCCGTGTGCTGTTTCAGGCTGATCAACTGTTGAATTTTTAACAGCGTCTTGGTCTAGCTTTAACTTTTTCATTTGTAAATCAACCATTTTTAACTTCTTGTTGAGCTTGGCAGTTTTGGCTGTAATAGCATGCCCTAGCATTGTGCCAGCAACATTAAATATTTCACTGGCATATCTACTGTCAACTTGCATGCCCAAATCCATAAGATTGTCATAGCTTTCTTTGGCCATGTTGGCTAGATCATCCAGTTCACGATCACCGGTTTCAAGATCACGCACTGTGGGCAAGGCCGCATCTATTTTGTCTATGGTTGCATCTATTTCGGCTAGCTGAGCACGGGTCGACTCAGTGGCAGGAGGAGCGGAATCAGTGGGCTCGCTTTTGCTGCCACTGGGCGGAAAGTCAAAAAGCTCTTCTAATTTCCTAGTAATTTTGATTCTCCTTTAAACAAGCTTCAAACTCAGCTCTGTGTAGTAATAGAAGCCCGGTGGGTTGTTGCGTTTAGTAAACATAGTGTATTTACTTATTGCTTGTTGCCACTTTGCCTAAAGATCATGTCTTCGTTGATAACTCTAAATGTAAGTCCGTTGCGTCGAGCCCATTTGGTGGCACTATCCCACTTGGCGTAGTTTAAAGCAACAATAGCACGATCGCGATCTGTGGCTTTGCTTTCAAGTAGACTTTGTTTTTTGGGTTTGATTTCAATTAATTCAGCAACTGTAGTATTATTACGCCCTTTGTACGTTACTAAAAAATCAGGAATGTACACACTTTGTTTGCCGGTTAGCGGATTACGATACGGTATGCTGATGCTTTCTGACGCCCACTGTAGGACATTGTCGTTACTGTCTAAAAACATCATGAACGTGAGTTCCCACCCACTGCGATATCTAGGTGTGCCTTTGCCCACATACTTGCCGGGATTTCTTACTAGGTAATTGCCTTGACGGAAGTTGGGCATGATCAGGCCCTGACGTTTCTGGCCACGTAAAAATTAGGCTGAGTAGCTTGATTGAGTCCCAGCAGAGTGGTTTTACTGCGTTGGCCATTTAGATAGTAGGCCAGAGTCAATGTCAACTCAGGTTGACTTTGACCTTGAATTTCTTGTAGCAAGGTCATGACTGGAATATCGCTTGTCTGTGCGATTCTAAATAGTGTAACTGTGAAATTGCCTGCGGCTTCTTTGGTGCCAAACACCGAAGCCAGATAACTATACACCGCATCATATTCTAGCTGTGGAACATTGGCTGCATAAGTGTAAAATTCATCAAAGATTTTTACAGTTTGATCAGTGGCTGGATTAGGGTAATTGACTGTGCCCACAAATTACACCTTGGGACCATTGGGGAAGAATGTGCCATTGCCTTTATTAATGGCTTGACGCATGGCTCCAGGCAATGATGCCTGTAGGATTTGTTTGCTGGCTTGTTTTGCCTCTTGATTGGCGATACTGGCAATGTCTTTGCCTTTGAATGTGTTGTAGGCAGTGCCGGCCTTTTGCACAGCACCAATAACATTTTGTAAGCCACCACGGCCAGTGGCCAAGGCATTGAGATCTTCCAAGGTACCGATACCAGCATCAACCAGTCCGCCTTGTCCAAATACACTTGCGGTAGCTCCTGGGCGGGCCAATGCACTCTTGACTGTGTCGTAGTGATCTGGATCGCCAAAGCCAACCACGGTACTGCTTGGAGTTTCGCCGCCAACAGCACCAGAATAATATTTGACTGTTTCGTATTTGATGCCCACAGTATGTGTCATAACACCAGCACCTTGACTGTAATCATAGGTATCGTGTGCCCAACTTTCAATCATGGGATTGATCAACACATAACTGGCAAATTTCTTTTGACTGAGACCATAAATTTTGATGTCTCTAAAGAACGGCGGCTTGTCTTGATTTTGGCCTGTGAACGCACTGCTGTCTTGGTAACTGCCTTCACCAATATAGCCCCAGTCGTTGACTTGTCGACTGTTGCTGTAAGTGTCGCGAGTGTTGTAGCCAAATCCATTTTGTAAGGTTTGTAGATTGCCAATACTGCCGTTGATGGCCGCAGTATTTTCATAATTTTGTGTGGGATCTTTGTAGTAGTAACTGTAGTAGTTGTACCACATGTTGCGAATCAAGTCGCCTTGATCATCGTTAAAAACAACCTGTATGGGATTATAATTTATTTTGGTTTGAACCAGACGCTTTCTGTTGTACTGATTCATTGTGGCCACTTCAATTTGATAACTGGGCAACTGCACAGTCTTGACCATCATGCCCACAGTGGCTATGTCGCCATTGCCAAACACATTGGCCAGGGCCGGAATCTGACCAGTGTTTATGTTAAAGAAAACATGGAATAGGAACTTTTGACGTGGAGCTAATTCATAGCCGTTGGTTCGAAAAGTTTTGGAAGCGTGACTATAGTCTTTAAGACCATTGGCTCCAAAGAATCCTTGAAGGAAATCTTCGCCGAAATACCCCATGGCGTTTAGCCTCCGCCGGTT
>Ga0114960_10001165_pt1 | contig 21306 bp, 14 predicted proteins | sample C_130625_MF_Meta_FD_92637 | JGI IMG/M metagenome (GOLD analysis project Ga0114960, IMG submission 92637) | Freshwater microbial communities from Lake Croche, Canada to study carbon cycling - C_130625_MF_MetaG | ecosystem: Environmental > Aquatic > Freshwater > Lake | place: Lake Croche, Canada... | reverse complement strand
TTTGAAAGCAGCAGCTAATAGGGCCGTGTAGCCATCTTTATTTGCATGTTCAGTCTCAGATCCTTTATCAAGCAATAGCTCTACGACTTCTTTATGGTTATTGTTAGCAGCATATAAGAGGGCTGTGTCGCCAGCCTTATCCGCATGTTCAGTGTCAGCTCCTTTATCAAGCAATAACTTCACGACGTCTTTATGGCCTTTGAAAGCAGCAGCTAATAGGGCCGTGTAGCCATCTTTATTTGCATGTTCAGTCTCAGATCCTTTATCAAGCAATAGCTGTACGACTTCTTTATGGTTATTGTTAGCAGCATATAAGAGGACCGTGTTGCCATGTTTATTTGTATGTTGAATTTTGGCACCTTTATCAAGCAATACCTCCACGACGTCTTTATGGCCTTTGAAAGCAGCATAAAAGAGGACCGTGTCGCCATCTTTATTTGCATGTTCAGTCTCAGCTCCTTTATCAAGCAATAGCTGTACTTTTTTTTTATCACCATCGAAAGCGGCTTGTAAAAGGGCTATTCTGTGTTTACGATTCTTCTCATCCAATAACTTCACGAGATCTGTATTACCATTTTGTTTAGCAAATGAGAGTACCGTCTTTTTATCTTTGTTCTTATGTAAAATATTGGCATCTTTATCAACCAATAACTCCACGACATCTTTATGGTTATTTTTAGCAGCATGTAAGAGGGCCGTGTTGCCAAATATGTCCGCATGTTCAGTCTTAGCACCTTTCTCAAGCAACAGCTCCACAACGTCTTTATGACCATTTTGAGCAGCACGTAAGAGGGCCGTGTAGCCGTATTTATTCACATGCTCGGCGTTAGCACCTTGGTCGATCAACAGCTGCACGACATCTTTATGGCCTTTGAAAGCAGCAAACATGAGGGCCGTGTTGTCATCATTATTCGCATGCTCAGCGTTAGCACCTTTATCAATCAATAACTCCACAACATGTTTATGACCGTTGAAAGCAGCACGTAAGATGGGTGTTTCATTATTATCATCCGCATATTCAATATTAGCTTTTTCTTCAAGAAACTCCTTTACTAAATCTTCGCGACCATTTTGAGCAGCTTGTAAAAGAGCTATATTGGATTTACGTTTTTTTAGCAACGGATCTAACTTAGACAGTACATTATTATGTTGTTTTTCATTAGCAAGAGAGAAGGCTGTGTTGCCATTGTTATTCTCATGATCGATTTCGGCACCTTTTTCGAGCAATAACTGCACGACTTTTTCATTTCCATTTTGAGCGGCAATTAAGAGAGGTGTCATGCCTCCTGTATTCACATGGTTAACATCCGCATTTTCGTTAATCAATAAATTCATGATCTCTTCATGGTTTTTGTAAGCAGCAAACATGAGGGCCGTGTTGTCATCATTATTCGCATGATCGATTTTGGCACCTTCTGTTAGTAATAGCTGCACGATGTCTTTATGGCCTTTGTAAGCAGCATGTAAGAGGGCCGTCTCGCCGTATTTATTCGCATATTCAATATTGGCACCTTTTTTGAGCAAATACACTATTAAATCTTCTTTATTTTCTTCAGCAGCATGTAAGAGGGCCGGATTGAGTCCTTCTTTATCCAACAACAGATTCTCGACGCGTTTATGATTTTTTTCACGAGCAAGTAAGAGGGCCGTCTTGCTATAGTTATTCTTATGATCGATTTTGGCACCATTGTTTAGCAATAACTCCACGACATCTTTATGACCCATTTTAGCAGCCCATAATAGTGCCGTGTTGCCAGCATGATCCGCATGTTCAATCTTAGCTTGTTTCTCAAGCAATAACTTCACGACGTCTTTATGACCCATTTTAGCAGCCCATAATAGTGCCGTGTTGCCAGCATGATCCGCATGTTCAATCTTAGCTTGTTTCTCAAGCAATAAATCCACGACGTCTTTATGCCCATTGACAGCAGCATATATGAGTGCCGTGTTGCCAGCATCATCCGCATGTTGAATATTGGTACCTTGGTTGATCAACAGCTTCACGAGGTCTATATTGCCTCTCATAGCAGCTTCTAAGAGGGCCGTGTTGTTATCGTTATTGTTATTCTTATGATCGATTTTGGCATTTTGCTTATTCACGGGTGTTTCATCGTAATTTCGAGCATCACTTAAGGGTATATCATGAAAGAATGATGATCCTTCAGATTCTTTACTCATAATTTATATCTTATTCTGTATATTTATCCGATATATTTATCTGATAAATATTTCTAAACTTGATAATAGTTTATAGCTGCACTTAAAGGAACAAATGCCGACCCCGCCGACCTAAACATGGCCTCATAACTCCGGAGTTTAGAATCATTGTAATAAAATGCCTGAGCTACAATTTGCGCGCCATAATTGACAACTAAATATGCATTGTCTGGGTTAACTACGCCAAAAAAGAATCCGGGCGAGGGCAACACAATCCGCATTAGATACACCGAAGGATCGGGTGGGTTAATCGCCTGTCTCGACAATTGATCCTCTGTATATAAACGTAGTGTACCTTGTCCACTTATCATATTTATATAACTGCTTAAATCATAACAAATCTCACCAGTAGAAGTTGTAGAACACATAGTATAGTTTTGGAACCCCTGAGACGTTGTACCATCGACAATAAGAACAATCTTCCCCAACATATCGGTTATATTCGTATCCATAGTTACTTGCGTAGCCTTGCCATCACTACCCTGGTATAATCGCGTACTTGAACTGAAACTACTTGCAATCGTCCTCGCAATAGTTTGGTACCCATCTTGCAAATAGGTATTAATGTGCAGTTGAATAAATAAGGGGTCGTTAGGGTTTGGCGACGTATTCGAAAAAGCATTCGACAGAATCGTGGAAAACACACCGGCTAAAGAAAGAGACGGACTCGCGGAAGTAAAGGATGTGTACGAAAGATCTGTCGTGGAACTAGAATATGCTACTATAGGTATTCCATTAACAATATACACGCTAAAGTCCAAGAATCGACATCCGCGTTGCAAGACATATTTCACCATATCCTGGCACAAATGTTTCCCCGTGAAAGCGCTATTGAAGGATGCTTTGATACAATAATCGCGAAGATGATTCGTCGTATTTGCTGTATAAATACCCGATGCATCTATCGATCCGCCTTTAAAATTCGTAATACCCGATCCATTCTTCGTATCTTCAATCGAATACAGTTCGTTTAATTGGGTGGTAGTCGAGGTATCGGAATAGGGTAATGCTACTTGATTCGTGCTAGCATTCGCCTGTCGTTCTTTGATCATGCGATAAATAATATAGATACATCCAGCAGTAATACCAAACATCAATACATATTTTCCAAGATTTCCGGCCATTGCTTATGAGTCTTGTATTCTACTATATACTTATACAATATACTATAGTATAGATCTATAATAGATACTATTTTCGGCAAAAATATATATAAATCGTCATAATGTATAGTAGATATATAGATATATAGTAGATACAGGATACAACCATGGCAGGAGGATTATTAAATTTAGTAGCCGTAGGCACCTTGAATTTAATATTAACCGGCAACCCTACCAAGACATTCTTCAAAATCGCGTATTCTAAATATACCAATTTTGGGCTACAGAAATTCCGGATTGACTTTGAAGGGATGCGCGAATTGCGTATCAACGAAGATTCTAAATATACTTTCAAGATGAAGCGTTATGGCGATCTTTTGATGGACACCTATTTAGTCATATCTCTTCCGGATATTTGGAGCCCGATTTATCCCCCGACAGAAAAGACGGGATATGAATGGGCGCCATATGAATATAGATGGATTCAGGATATTGGCGCTCAGATGATTCGCGAAATCGAAATAACTTGCGGTTCCACGATTCTCCAGCGCTATTCCGGCGAATATTTGGCGGCGATGGTTCAGCGCGATTTTGATGCGGATAAAAAAGATCTCTTCAATCGAATGACGGGAAATATTCCGGAATTGAATGACCCAGTAAATTGGACGGCGCGCGGTACAAAAATAGGGGCGTATCCGTCGGCCTATTATACTGAGGCGTCGGCCGGTGCAGAACCGTCAATTCGAGGGCGCGATTTGTACATTCCGATCAACGCCTGGTTTACATTGGACAGCAGATGCGCGTTCCCCCTTATTAATTTGCAATACAATGAATTGATCATCAATATAACATTGCGCCCTATTCAACAGCTCTTTCAGGTTCGCGACGTATTCGATCCGTCCAATGGATATCCCTATGTTAGTCCGAACTTTAACGAAGACCGGTTCCAGATGTATCGATTTTTACAAACGCCTCCTAGTATCGATATCGCATCATCACAGTATGTTAACCAAGTACGGACATGGAATGCGGATGTACACTTGATATCAACCTATTGTTTCTTGTCTAGTGAGGAACAGCAATTATTCGCAGCGGAAGACCAAGTATATTTAGTAAAAGATATTTTTGAATACAATTATTTGAATGTAGCCGGATCGACCAAAGTCAAGCTGGAATCGTCTAGTGGTATGGTATCAAGTTGGATGTGGTATCTTCGACGCAATGACGTTTTATTGCGAAATGAATGGTCGAATTATACAAACTGGCCTCTGCAAAATCTCATCCCGAGTAATATCGTATTAGCTCCGACCGAAATTTCCATCGATGGAAAGACCGATCTTGTACCTGGACCAGGCACTGAACAGATCTATATTACGGGGAATTTTTCATCCACAAATCGGAGAGATATTCTAGAAACATTGGGTATTGTCTTTGACGGAGATTACAGGGAGAATGTATATCCTCGCGGTGTGTACGACTACATCGAGAAATATACGAGAACGGCCGGATCTGCTAAAGAAGGGTTGCTATGTTATAATTACTGTTTGAATACGGACCCTAGAGTGTATCAGCCATCCGGTGCGATCAATTTAAGCAAGTTTAAGACGATTGAACTGGAATTAACCACGTTTTTGCCACCCATTGATGTGAATGGATCCACTGTGAATATCGTTTGTGATGAAACGGGAACGCCTATATCAGTTAGCACAAAACCTGGATGGGCACTATATACATATAACTATGACATGCACATTTTCGAAGAGAGATACAATATCCTTTCCTTTATAGGAGGAAACTGTGGTCTTATGTATGCAAGATAATCCCAGCATCCGTACAATATAGTATATTTATTTACAAGTATACTATAGAAATGGCATCTTTAGAATCGGATTCAAAATGGAATACATCTTTTACACCAGAATCCAAAAATCGTGAGACGGAGAATTTTGAAGTTGTCCAAATCGAACAAAAAATAAAGGCGATACAAAAGGAAAAACGGCTTCGCAACAAAAAGGGGGTTCCGCCTTTTAGCACCTTGAATGACACCTCGGATACGATATCGCATGAATACAAACCCTCAGTTGAAAGAGGATTAGAGCAATTTACTACCATAAAAGAAGGATTTGGTACCCGTGTCCAAGAGTCTTCTGGACAAACGGCGGCTGATTATTTGAATAATTACAAGAAAGATCTTCAATCAAAGACCGCAAATCTGAACTCAAGCGCATCAAATAGTGGACTTGCGCAACAGTTATCGGTTAAGTCGATAACAGAGGATATAAATAATGCGTTGGATCAAATTGGTAAAATAACGAATGGACAATTCGCGGAATACAGCAACGGCGTAAATTATGGGGATGCTAACGGGCTAGATGGTGTGTTTCAAACTTCAGTTTTCGATAATGAAGTGGGCAAAAGAATCGCGAATTCTATGCGAGTTGCCATAACAAATTTGACAACTATATTAAAACTCGTATTTTTCCAAATATCGGCTTATTTGCGACTGTTTTTCAAAACGATCCAACTATTTCTATTGAATTTCAACACTTATGTGCAACAATCTGCGGTAGGTATAGCGTGTGCATTAACTGGGAACCTACCTGATTTTTATACAAAGGACGGAAAAGATGAACTCTCCATTTTCAAAAAACAAATACAGAATTTCCTAACAATGTTAATGATTTGGATATTTCTTTATAATTGGTTTTTCGTTATGTTTTTCTTGGAACCCGAAGAACGGTATATTACGAAATATTTGCAAGTAGATAGTTCTCTTATTTTCAATCGAAATGCAGGAGAATATAAAAAGGAAATGAACGCCGCAAAACAAAGGAATGATCCCGTCTGGGCAATAAAATTTATACCAACCGATTACACGTTATTGTATGGACTAATAGGACCCTCTATCAGGGTAACGGAACAGGTCGATCGATTTATAACCGGGTTTATCGGTACGGGCATTCAAAATTGGAAATACAATTCGTCCAACCCTCGGATAAATGGGAAACAGATTATACCTCAATATGTTTTGTTCTTCTTGATGGCATTTATAACCATTATCTTGGTTTCCGCGAATGTACCAGAAGCAATTATGCAGGATTTTTTTAATTCGTTTTCTTTTTCTACGGTGGGTACCTCCTTAGTGTCAGTCTTTTCATTTATAATCGTGTTTTCGTATGGAGTAGTATATGGAGTCAAAACATGCGTATCTATGTTTGGTGGATTGGCTATGATGGGCGGAGTATACACTGCAGCATTTGCATTGCTACTGTCATTGATATATCTTGTTTTTTATGGCTATTATCTGTTTAGTTTCTGTGTTCCTTTAGGCGTGATAATATTAACAACGTATTTCTTCATATATACCTTTTTAGCATTAGTATTGTATCATGGTGTTAATATTGGTCCGGCTATTCGCGGTATATCAAAATCCGTCTTTAAAATGACCGATATTTTAGACGCTGAAGAGATTGATACCTGTAAGGATCCAAATGCGCTGCGTTGGACATTCAGAACAACTATATTTAGTTTAAATTGGTGGATGGGACGTCCTTATGCTGTCGTACGCTGGATATACAAGATGATGTTGTATTCATTCGCTTTTTTGTTTGAGATTATTATGATTCTTATGTTGCTTGGAGGTATTGCTGTTTATCGACAAAACTATCCAACGGTTCATTTCCAAAAGGCGAGCACTCTTTCTTCAAGAGGTATAGGAAATGCCATTGCAAATGATGTCGGAAATTTCACGCGAGGTATCGGAAAACAATTATTCACGTGGCTCATTGCAATCAACGTTATTTTGATTATTTTGTTTATTATTTCTATGCGTTGGAAGTACCGGTCGATAACGGGATTGATCGATTCATTTAATGATGCTTTGAATAATGGTAAAGGGCCTAGATCATTTACGAAAAATAATCCTTTGGCGCCAGATTCAGAAGAGGTTGATATGGAGAATGAAGATGATAACACGGATGCTACAACTAGCGCTAAATTGGCAAAAGAGACAATCGCGAAAAAACCAGAGGGGTCCAAAGAAGATTCTACTGCTGCCAGTAAAGAACCCGCTAAAAAACCGACAATAAAAGAAGAATTAGCTGGTGTAAAAGAAAGTCTTCAGAAATCATTCAATAACTTTTACGAAAGAGTTAGGGGGCAACCAGACGCAACGACTGGTGAACCAGACGCAATGACTGGTGAACCAGATGCAATGACTGGTGAACCAGATGCAATGACTAATAAACCAGAAGCAACGACTAATAAACCAGAAGCAACGACTAATAAACCAGAAGCAACGACCAATGCAGGTGGGAAACCCGAAAAAACCAAACATGCAATAGAAAAAGGGTTATTAATAACTGATGAAGACCCCCAATCAGAATAACAAAAAAGGTTTAGTTGAATCGATATAAACTCGTTTCATCTTCTATCTTAATATCCAATTCTAAATATATTATCATGGGCAAAAATGGAAAAGGTGGTACAAAAAAGACATCTACTTCCACTATACCTCCATCCAAACAACATCCATTCGTGTCTATTTGCACACCAACGTTCAATCGCAGACCCTTTATCCAAACCATGTTCCAATGTTTCAAAAACCAGACATACCCTAAATCAAGAATGGAATGGATCATCGTGGATGATGGTACGGATAAGATCAAGGATTTGATAGACGCAGCCAATATTCCCCAAATCAAATATTTCCAAGTGGAAGGGAAGATGACTTTAGGCGCAAAACGGAATTTGATGCACGAAAAGACAAAAGGGTCTATCTTGGTGTATATGGATGACGATGATTACTATCCACCCGATCGCGTAGAGCACGCAGTAGAACGTTTGACGCAATCGCCCAATGCTCTTTGTGCCGGATCTAGTGAACTCTATGTCTACTTTAAACATATTCAAAAGATGTATCAGTGTGGCCCGTATGGTCCGAATCACGCTACCGCAGGAACATTTGCCTTCAAACGCGCATTACTAGATCAAACGAGATATGAAGAAACGGCTTCTTTAGCAGAAGAAAAAGCTTTTTTGAAAAACTACACGATCCCTTTTGTCCAATTGGATCCCATGAAGTCCATCTTGGTATTCTCACATGAGCACAACACATTCGACAAACGAAAGCTTCTAGAAAATCCGCATCCGCAGTACATGAAAGAATCGCCTAAAAAAGTGCGAGACTTTATCAAATATCCAAACGAAGAACCAATACACGAATTTTTTATGAATCAAATCGACGGACTCTTGTTGAACTATGAACCTGGTGAACCCAAGATGAAACCCGATGTCTTGAAACAGATCGCAGAAATAACCAAAGAACGCGCAAAATTGGAGGCAGAAGCTCGTGCAAAACATTACCAGCAAATGATGCAGCAACAGCAACAGAACTCGCAGAACGGACTACCGCCCATTCCAGGGCAACCAGGAATGCCTCAAATCGTCGTAAATGAGCCCGGAAAAGAGCCTCGCGCATTAATGCCCGATGAGATAGTGAATTTGATACAAACCCAGCAACAGCAAATACAACAAATGCAACAAATGGCGCAAAATACCCCTCAAATTATGACAAATGCGCCAGGTCAGGCCCCTCGACCATTGACCTCAGACGAAATTTTACAATTAATTCAAGGACAACAGCAAGAAATTCAAATGCTAAACTCGAAAGTAAAGGAACTGGAATACAAACTACACACCGCGGAACTCATGCAATCTACAATTGTTAGAGATGTGTCTAGTACATCGAATATAATCCATTACAAACTGGATGCTTAGAATACCTCACGATAAGAGTAGCGTGAGGTATTTCACAGAGGTCTGACGAGCCTTATTCTATATAATCTAATCTCACCCCTATTCATCGTCCGTTTCATCGTCCATATTGTCCAAGGAAAGTACAACCGATTCTTTTTTAACGTTCTTGTCCAGATATCGGTACATTCTACGGATGTCTAATTTAGATACTTCGCAATGTTCGAATAATTGTTCCATCTGATTCTCCATCCGTTCTACCCTCTCCTTTTCAACCGATTTCGATACAGTGGATCGAGATGATGGTACTTGCTGGGGTGGGGAAACTACACCGCCGCCGTGTTCGGAAAAAAACTGTCGCATTTCTTGGAAAAATGTAATAATATCCTTCTTGTCCATATCCAGTTCTTGGGTTATTCCATAAATAAAAAGGATATTGTTATATTCAGTAGAATACTTCGTCAACACTTTAGTAAAACGGATCTCACTAGGAGTATGCTGTCCATTGTGATGAGGAAAGGTTTCGTGATAGATCCGGTTGTTATTCCAGGTTTTCAACAGAGAACTCATCTCATTAAAGAGCCAAATCTGGTTTTGGAAGGTAATGCGATCAATGTAGTCCGCATAACATGTGCTGTCCAAGATCTTCAAATAAAACGGGAATCTTTGTTCGATCGGTATTTTTTCCAAGATATCCGCGATATTTTCGTGCCATAATAATCCGACAATAGTGCGATCCGTGTCATTCATCAAAATATTGTGCATATGAATCGGCGCCTTCTCGTTAAACAGGGTCTGTGTTATACGTTTGGCGTCTTCATTATAGGATTTTGTTTGGAAAATGGTTCTCAGGATTCCCTCCTCTAGTAAACCAGGACTTTTTTTATAGATCGAATGAATAAAGTCGAATTTTCGAAAATCGCTCTGGATATAATCCAAGATCGACGCTTTTGACAATCCCGGAATGTCCGGAATATACAAGTCCAAGATCCGCGACATTTGCGAATTTGTGGGAGGTTTTAATTCAAACACATTGCATACTTTGATGAGTTCCTTGATCTTCTTGTCCACGTAATAATTCCCGATACAAATAATGGGATTCATTGTTGCATTTTCCAACTTTTGCTTTTTCGTCTTTTTTTGACGGATAAGTTTAATCAGTGCATTAATACCGCCTTTGTCTCCATTGTTCATGCCATCGATCTCGTCCATAACAATCGCGATTTTTTTGATTTTACGACTCATCATCTGCAAAACATTACAATTGGATACGTTATTGGATGTTATGGTATCAATGAGGGCGCGGTTTCGGACGTCTCCGGCATCATATCGAATAATATCATAATCCATACTTTTCAGAATTTCATTGATAAAATGGGTTTTTCCGCATCCGGGTGTGCCGTAGATATAGATGCCCTTTTTATAGGTAGGTGCATTATGACAGGTGTCGAAATTGGATAATATGGTCTTTATTTGGTTGGCGATTTTACCGCGGTCCAAGATGTCTGTATAGGATAATAGAGTAGACGGATTCGATGCCATTGTTTGATGGAAATATTTCAATATAGAGTCTTCGATAGTCTATATTGAACTCGTGTTTTTATTGTGTTTTTTAAACGTATTTATTTGCCGAATTTGGAGAAATCGTTGGTCATGGGCACGAAATTCGAGGGTGGCATTTGGGGTAATGCTCCAAAATAGTTGGTTACATTCGCATACTGACTCTGGGGGTATCCAGTTTGATATCCACCTTGAGCATATCCTACCTGTTGGGAATATTGTTGTTGACTATCATATGTAGCTACACCTCCGGCAGCGGTGCCAGTGGCACCTGTTCCCGATCCGGACCCGGTTACCAAACCAACCGCTCCTGAACCGGCCTCTTCCAACAATTGTCTAACGTTGGTTTCGGTACCACCAATGATGAGACCCGCTTCCAGTCCTGCACCAGCGATCAATCCTCCGGTTGTATTGATGAGATTTCCAGCTGTATCAAATGTTTTATTCACGACATTTCCAGCGGCATCGATCGATTGTTCCACGATATTTCCGGCAGTGTCTACGGTTTTATTGATGATCTGACTACTTCCAGCACCCAAGTCGGTTAACAGATTCGAGGTTCCTTGACCTAATTCTGTCGCCAAATTGGCTGCGCCAGTACCTACACCTCCTAGGAAGCTACCGTTCGATGTGGACAAGGAACTGCTAGTAGAAGGAGTTGGTGTAGTTGGTGGGTTTGGTTGAGTAGGCGATGGTGTAATAATTCCTGGTGGTGGGTAGGGAGGATACATAGGACAAACTGGAGGAACAAATTCTGTAGGAGGATATCCATATCCATAAGCTGGTGGCCATCCTCCCAATACGGGTTCATTCGGTCCATTTCCTCCATAAGGATGCATTCTTTGTCCTATCATTTTTTGTACATTTGGGTTCATAAAAAAATTGGCTACTGCATCGATCGCGTCCATTGCATCTACTGCGATCTCTTCTCCCAGTTCAAATTCCGCAATAGCTAGATCTTTTTCCGCGTTCTTGTGTTTTTTTGATGATGTATGAGTAGGTTTAGGAGTCGTCGTACTCGTTGGGGCAGGTGTACCACCGTGTCCTGTATGACCACTTGCACCACTGTTTCCTGTATGATCACTGTGTCCTGTATGACCACTTGCACCACTGTTTCCTGTATGATCACTGTGTCCTGTATGACCACTTGCACCAGATGCGCCAGATGCGCCAGATGCACCAGATGCACCAGATGCGCCAGATGCACCAGATGCACCAGATGCACCAGATGCACCACTTTTACCGCTAGACCCATTCATATCAGTAGCACCTTCTTTGTGAGTATTATTATTCATATAAAAAAAATATAGTATTCCAACAATGCATGCTCCCAATAGTATCAACAAAACCGGAGATGTTTTACTATATGCCATTTATTTTACTAATAGATATTCTAAACTATATATTCTATAGGTCGAAAAAAGATAGAGGTAAAAACGGATAAGCTAATAAATGTCTAAATTGAACATCGCCACAAAACCACCTCTTGGAACGTATTTCGATGAAAACTCGTCCTACGAGATAGGCGTGGATGAAGCAGGTAGAGGACCCATGTTTGGCCGTCTTTATGTTGGAGCAGTAGTTTTACCTAAAGGCCTCGATTCCGGGTTTCACCATGAATGGATGAAAGACTCCAAAAGATTCACGTCCAAAAAAAAGATTCGCGAAATAGCAGAATATATCAAAGAAAATGCTCTATCTTGGTCCATCCAATACATCGAAGCCGATGTTATTGACGAAATCAATATACGCCAAGCCGTTTTTCAAGGAATGCACGCCGCCATCAAAGAGGTTATGCAAAAAATGGTGGGTAATGGTCTCTACACATCAGATCCTCACCTTTTGATCGACGGTAATGATTTCAAACCCTACACTATCTACACTGAAGACACCGGCGAGATCCGCGAAATTCCCAGTACAACCATCGAGGGCGGCGACAATAAATACACGGCTATTGCGGCGGCATCCATCTTGGCAAAAGTGGCTAGAGATGATTATATCGCAGAAATGTGTGCTCAATATCCCGAATTGGTCTCGCGATATTCCATCGATAAAAATATGGGGTATGGAACGCCGCCTCATATGGCCGGTATTCGAGAACACGGTATTACCCAATGGCACCGTCGAAGCTACGGATTATGCAAAACAAGCATATATGCACCTTTGGAAACGCCTACACCGGAAAACGTTCTATTGATAGATTCGTCTGATGAACCGGCGCCACTGTAAAATAGTTGGTTGAAATCAAAATGGAGACAATATTTTCGGGGGTTCCGTCGATCAAACCAACTCCATTCAGATTATATAATTGATCATACGGGCACAGTTTCATCGTTCCTTGCGATTTATTATAATCGCTAATATAATATTTTTCTACTATGCCTCGGGTATTTCGATAATACAGAGCCCAACCTTGCAACAAGATATCGCGATAGTCCGTAGCGCCTCCATCCAATTGAATAAAAGCATTGTATTCGTATCCACCATGAGGTGCACCGCGATTTCGCAAGACATGGTCGATCTGAATCACCGTCCCCGACCATGTACCGCGGGCATCTTTATCTAGGCCTAGCTGAGGATCTTGGACCACCACCTTGTCAGAAACTCCTAATTTGACGGAGGGCATTTTTGTCTTGTAAAATAATCTGTAATGTGTGTAGTACCTTGTAGTAAAACATAAATCAATTTTTACACCAGAATCATGGAATTATCGACCCAAGATTTCGCGATTTCCAAATATTTCGTTTCGCGATCCATCAAACTATATCCAATGATGAAACTCTTGGACTTTTTCATGTAGACAAATCCTAAAGTATATTCCACGGAACTTTTTTCAAAGGTGAACAACACACTATACTTTTTCAGTCGATACGTATCGGCGTCCAAGACAACAAAGAGGTGGTAATAATATCGGCGATCTTCGTAGCTAACTACATGACAGATGAACCAAATTTCATCTCCAATGACTATACCATGACTAGATCCGCGAACATGCTGGAAAAAACATGGACAGGGGATTTCATGGGTTTTGCTAAATAATGGATTCCCTGTCGCAGATGAAATCGTTCCCACAGTCAACGGATACCATCCATAAATGGTTTTCGTGTCGCCCGTTTTACGGTCAAAGAACGACACCCAATTCTTTTCGCATCGCCCCTGATCCGGGATGCGGGGATGAATAACCTCCGATGTAGAAAAAGTGGCTAAATCAATCGTCCCCATCTCCACTTGAATACTGCCATCGGGCATCCCACGATTTCCATAGTATTGAAGGGTTTGACCGCCATTTACGCTAAACAATCGCATATCTTCAATACCAATGTATCTATTGTCGTATGAAACATCGTGTTGAACAATCCCTTCTTTGTCTACATGATCCAAGTTTGACACGATGTGTAGTATATTTCGGGTTTCAATGGTATCTTTATTTTTATAGGATCCGTCATTGTTAATCCGGTAGTTCACGTATCGCGTGCAAATCGCTAAACGGCCATCAGACAATGAGGCGATCGAAGGAGTGCTACTACAAAAGTCCTTATCAAGGTCAACACCAAGGTTATGAGACATGGGTCCCGTCCTAGACTTTAGCAAGGAGTCTAGTTTTTGTACGATTCCACTTTCTTTTACGGAAGAATCGATGATCGGTTTTGCATAGAACCTGTAGTTGGACAATACGTTTTTCAAAATAGAACTCTCTAAATATGGATAGGCCAAGACATCCATACAAATCCGCGATAAATCATAGCCATCCTTGTTGCAGTAATACCCAATAACCGTTATCTCGTAATCCACTCTGTAATCATATACATCTTTTTGAACAAACAAATAATCGGGGGTCGTGCCTTTCTTCGCCAACTCTCGCAATTGATGTTTAGCCAAACAATAGAAAGGGTATGCTAGTTCATACTTTGATTGTGTTCGATAATATTCTATAATCTTGTGTAGATTCTCTACTCGTTGTGGGTGGATTTGATAAGCCTCCAACCAATGAAATATCGCATTCCCGTACTCCTTTTTCGCGTAATAACAATTCCCGATATTGTAATGGCTTTGCCAGACCTCTTCAAACCATCCACCGAGGGCAACCCGTTTTTTATAGGTTTCGATCGCCAAATCCCGCTGTCCCGAATCGCGATAGGAATTGGCTAAATAAAAGGTGTAGCGTATTATGTTTTGCGGTTCATCAATAATACCCTGTGTCAAAAGACGGATGTCTCGCAAAAACTTGTCCTGTTTAGACCCCCCATCGCCAATGTCCAAGATGAAGACCAGGGATTTATCCATTAATTTCTCGGTGAATCCGCGGGGTATATTTACATATTCATGGGTTACCCCCGTGTAAGAGATATTCGCGTAGTTCTTAACAATTCTAACATTTTTGTACAAAAAAGATTCGGTACCTTGGAAAATACAGTGTATATCAGAGTTTGACAACAGTTCGCAAAATTGTGTCTTCGTTATAGCCGGATTTGGACGAAATACCATATCGGCGTCCAAGAGTAAGATATAGTCCGCACCCTCTTGGATCGATTCGCACGCTTTTAATGCAAAAGACCGATTGTATCCGAAGTTTCGGAAGGGTTCTTGGACAATTTTCCCCGGTGTTTGGGTCTTCTCAAAGAATCCCTGGATTAATTCTATTGTATTGTCGGTAGACCCCGTATCACAAATACAATAGGAATCGATCCATGGCGACACCGAAGCCAAGAATCTCTCGATGATTTTACTCTCATTTTTCACGATCATATTGAGACATAGTGTAGGCGGTGTTCTTGGACCGGACATAGTTTTGATATGATGATGTAGATAGTGTCCAAGAATATTTATGTGGTTGTTTCACGAAATAATTTGTCCGAATAATATAACAGTTTTCTTTGATAGATAAAACCAAGATACCCATTCATGTCATTTACCCGATTTTACGACGATCCTATTCGAATTTCCAAACAATTACAAGAATCCACGGGGACTGGACGATACATGTTAAATACGCCGGGTCCTGGGATCAATTTGCCCTTTTTCGAAGACACCCATCTACGTCTCCAAGGGTGGGGCGCCAATTTACAGACCAATACGGTGAATTTAGAGAGCGAATTGATAGGTTTAGGACGTCCGTTAAGTTGCCATACAGTGGACCAAGTCTATACCAATTATAATGTGCAGTCGAGCACACCGCATTACCCTATGGCAAACCCTTCCGTAGAAGAGACCCGGGCGAGCCATCCGGCTTGGATGTACCGAGATTTAGAACAACCCCGATGGGAGGAACCCTGGGTTAATCCCCAAGCCAATTTAGAAAAACGGTTCCACGATAACATCCAAACCCGCATCTTGGAAAAAGACTATTACAAACCGAGGGTTCCTGTTGACTGGAATCGTACGTGCGAGGATACGTCCAATACTGTAGGAGATGATATGCAGTATTACTTGACTGGGCGAACTATGTGTATTCCTCCTGCGACGATTTAGAGAGATGGATCGATAGATCGATGCATCCACGGCAGAAAAACCTGCATAATATTATATACGAGTACTATAATATTATTCAATCGTTGATAGAAAATGGAAGCCATTATACCTTTAGTTGCCCTAGGAGGGATGTATCTGGTTTCGAATCAACAAAGTAAGAAAAAGAATCAGTGTAGCGATCTAAAAGAAGGATTCGGCGGAGGTTTCGACAGTCCATTTTTGCCCAACACGAATATACCCAATCGCAATTTTGATAAAAACCAAAGTGCCAATATTTACCAAGTCCAAAATGTAGAAACGGACTTAACTACGGATCTCGCCGTAAACTACAAATACGATGGTGTAGGAACATATACGGATAAATTCTTCAATCCATCGCATCCGGGCAATTTGTTTGCGTCATCAAACCAAACCATTGCCGGAATGTCATGTAGCGATTCTTCCAAAATCGCATATGAATCTTTGACAGGGCAAAAGGTGGATTGCGATTATTTCCGACACAATAACATGGTCCCCTATTTTGGCGGGAAACTGAGGTCCAGGAACCACGACTCGAATGGTACTGAAGCGCTTATTGATACCTACACGGGCGCGGGAAGTCAGGTTATAACAAAACGCGAACAAGCACCTCTCTTTGTCCCAGCAGACCATTACCAATGGGCACACGGCACTCCTAACCAGAGCGACTTTTATCAGAGTCGCATGAATCCCAGCATGAAAATGACCAATGTCAAACCTTTTGAAGAAGTCATGGTGGGTCCGGGATTAGGTTTAGGATATACTACGGAAGGCGCCGGTGGTTATAATTCGGGTATGATGGCGCGAGATCAATGGCTCGATAAAACAGTGGACGAATTGCGCGTAGCCAATAAACCGAAAGCGAGTGGTTTAGGCGCTCTTGGATACGAGGGTCCTGCAAATAGCTATATCAAAGAATTGGGGTCCATCGGTCAGGTCGAAAAAAATCGGGTGACCAAGACGTTCGAAATGGGTCCAGATAGGCTCATGACCACTACGGGTCTAGAAAAAGGCGCGGCTTTGCGCGCTTTGCCCATTGATCGCAGTGTTAGTCGTCCAGAGACTGCTACCTCTTATATCGGCGGTGCAGGGGCCTATGTAGACGGAAATTACGTGGATGGGGAATACATGCCCTCTAAACACGTTGATTTAGGATCATTGCCTCTAGGTCCCGCCAGTGGAACGAAATATGCGAATGCTACTGAAGGCGACTATGAAGCCCGATCCATGTACTCGTATCCCAATAACCGCACGGCGAATCAGGTGAACAGCGATAACAGTTATTTCGGTACAGTGGGAGGTGCGATTGGCGCAGTGGTCTCTCCATTGTTGGATGTGTTGCGGCCCTCCAGACGACAGAACGTCGTGGGGAATTTGCGAACGTATGGCGATGCTGGTACTACAGTAGCCAATTCGTATTTGATGAATCCGGCGGATCGCACGCCCACCACGATTCGCGAAACCACGGAAAATTCCAAGTTCCATTTGCAATCGAATTCTGGTATACGTCAGAACGGTGGGGCATACAAAATAACCAAACATCAGCCCATAACAAACGCGCGTATGAATCAACAGGGTTATTATGGTGGTAATGCTAGTGCGGGTGCGAACAATCGCCAGGCGCGCAACTATGATGCCGAATATCGCCAGCGCAACAATGACATCAAATCGTCTACCATCAATGGTCGCATGGTGCCCGGAAATATGTCGCTCTTGAATAATCAGGTGAATATTACTAGCCAAGATAGCGCGCAGTATTTGGTCAACAATCGCGCACCTGTTGGAGCCATCCCCTTTGGACTTTCGCCTTCTGTAGACAATCTTGGACGCTTGCAAGGAAAACAACAGTTGTATTCGGGAACACAAGCAGATCGTTCTGATGCGTCCGTTTTGTCGCAATTGCAGGGCAATCCTTACGCCTTGAGTATTACGCGATAATAGATCGATCGATTGTCTAGACAATGGAATGAAACAAAATATTATATACGTTTATATTATATTATACTACACTATACTTCTTTGAGAATGGAATCCGGTCGTATGATGTTGTTGCATTCCGTTATCGTCGGGGTTTTGTTGTACCTTTTCATGGTTTTCATACTCGGTCAAAAGCAGAGTGTTGCAGAAAACCGAAGTATTTTGTTGGCCGCATTGATATTGGCGTATATGATTTTATTTGGTCATGGATTGCCCACGTCAATAAACAAGGGGTTGTTTTAGAATGCGATCGTAGAATATTATTAGAATCATTGTACTAAAGAATTGTAATAATATAGCGATGAACAAACAGTATAGACATGACCTCATATGATTATAATTGGGATACCAAAATGCAAGAAGAATCCCAAGAAGAACCCAAATCGACGTATTCGCGTAAGGCGTGTTTAGCCGATTTTTTAGATGGCGAAACTGTGTCGCATAAAAACCAGAATAATCAACATACACATAATCAGTCTGATACAATCTCGAAAAATCAGGAAGAACATGGGCATCGAAAAAGGATCAAACCCTGACGTACGGGTACGAAGAGTCAGCAACAGATTGTACCCAAGGGTCATAAAAAAGGGTTTCGTGGATAGTAAATAGAAGAAATAGAGATGGTAAACTACTACTAAAGGAATGACGTGATACACTCGCTGACACTATAGTGCTGTTGCCGATGCTTCTTTTTCCTTCTTGGCCTTCTCCTTCTTCTTCAATTTCTTTTTCTGGTTAGCAGTCAAGGGTTGGACGATAGGTTCTACTACAGTATTCGCAATGGACGCCTCCGTTGTGGTTGTAGATGGAGGACGCGCAGCAGATTTAGCCTGTTTCTCTTGACCCTTGAGCGAAAACACATAATTGTCTGGCTTACCAGTTTCTTCCATAGAATAGACCTCGCCACGGGCTACGGCGGCCTGATAATCCGCCATCTGTTTTTGCATCTTGGCATCTTCTGCGAGTTTCTCTAGAGCCGCTTTTTGTTTCTTGGCATCGGCTCGCGCCTTCAACTTATCACGTGCCGACATCTTTTGCTCCATCTGTTTCAAAGCATTGGTGTCGAGTTTGGCACCCTTAGGAATGTTCACACCCATACCCTTCGCCATGGATTTGAACATATTGGCGAACTGGTCCACGCCACCCATATCCTTCATGCGGCGCATCATCTCGCCGGCTTCATTCATAATGTCCTCTTTCGAAATATCACCCGCGGCCATTTTTTGATTGAGTTTTTCACCCACAGTTTTGACTAGACCACTAATCTTTTGCGGGTTTTGCATGAGCTTTGCGAAGACGTCCTTGGTGGATTTCAAGTCGGACAAATCGCCCCCCAAAGAATCGGCTAAATCTTGTCCAATATCCTCGGCCAACTCTTTTGCTAAAGATCCGATTTTACCTTCGAACAGGTTTTTCAGATGATCGTGGATATCCTCCGGTTTGGGCAAATCGTTTACCCCGCTTGGACCGCGAGGTTCAGGTCTTTTTGATGATCCCTCACCCTGGTTCATGAATGAAAATGCCTGCTTGAATGCCTCTTGCATATTGGGATCCATAGGGTCTTCTGATCCTTGAGTCGGATCCATAGATCCTTCACTAGTCGGATCTTCCGATCCTTCAGATCCTTGAAAGAAGGTTGCGATAGAGGCCATAGCATCTGTTAGTTTCGATTGCAGTTCGGATTCGTCGATACCGTCAAACAAATTGGTAGCGGCATCCCCAAATTGATTCGAATCTTTTACAGATCCCACAATAATGAAAAGAATCACTTGCAAATACTTCCAAATGGTCTGTCGCGTCTTCTCGCTAACCCCCTGGCAATTAAAAAGCATCTTGAATTCGACATTTGGTAAAAAAGCCGTGTTGTCCGTGTTTTCTACGCTAAATAATTCGGCATTCTGATTCAAAATATCGAAGAATCGTTCTGGGTACACCATTAAACAATGGAAATAGAGGTGTTGCATCTCCTCATCAGGACACGCAGGATCAGTCCATCGCTTCCACAAATAGGCAAATTCGGGAAAAGTTGTAGACAAATCACTGCAGAAATCTACGATGGTGGGGCGGAACTTTTCGGGGACTTCGGGCAACACTGGTTCTTCTGAAGGATTCATTTCTTGCTTTCTCTACTATAAAAACAATACTATATATTGTTTTTATTTTGGTTTGTTATTATTGAACTAATTGTCAAAGAAAATTGATTTTTTGTTTATCTATAGTTGGACCAGTAAAACACACCGTCCTTATCATGAATACTTCACTGCTATTCGCCTTTATTCCGTTCATCCGAGCTAACGTGTCTCAACACGATCTAGTTCAAAAATTCGATACACTAGAATTAGGTAAAATACGTCATATTGATATGCACCAAAAAATTAACGAATGCAACAAAGCATACCAGTTCGCCTTTGTACAATTCGAACCTTATAATACAGTACAGAGTTCACGTCTTGTGGAAAACTTGTCCAAGAAAATTTCGACCCGTGCCGCGTATGACAGCGTGAACCCATACGTATATTTAGAGATCAAACCCTATTTATCAATTGAACAACGGACTACGATCCAAAGCCTGTGTCGCGAATTACTAGAGGTGTTGCCTAGACCATCACACCAGAGGATCCACACTGCATTCGACACCTTAAACGAGGAGTACGACGAGATTCAAAAAGAAATCAACGAACTCATGGCTGCACCAGTGTATTCTATTTGGACGACGCCATTATTATTCGTCCAATAAAATATCATATAATCCTGTAAAACAATATCCCTATAGTATAATGAGCCAAGCTACGTCCAAGAGGTCAAGTAGAAGAAGTAAAAAAAATCAACAATCTAGAGCATCTGCCGCCGAAGATCGCAAAGAAAAAGAGGAATTTTTGGCTGCACAAAGGTCGTTGAAAGAGGCATTCAAAGAAGCCGAACGAGTATCGGCTACTGGTAAAGCTACCGGTAAAACCCCCAAGGTTAACCTAGATTCAAAGATCCGCAAAATCCAATCCGCATGGAGACGAACATTTAGTAATAGAAATAGAAATGCGAGGCTTATTCAGGGGTTTTTTCAAAAAACCGCACGAAAGCGGAAGGCCAGGTTCTTGAAATCGGTATGCGAGGATTCTGGTGTGTGTATTTCGTTCGGCAAAGAATCCGATAAAATCAAGGAATTTTTTAATGGGTTTACCCCATTCCAATATGTAGCTCCGCCCATTCG
>Ga0114960_10001164_pt1 | contig 21309 bp, 26 predicted proteins | sample C_130625_MF_Meta_FD_92637 | JGI IMG/M metagenome (GOLD analysis project Ga0114960, IMG submission 92637) | Freshwater microbial communities from Lake Croche, Canada to study carbon cycling - C_130625_MF_MetaG | ecosystem: Environmental > Aquatic > Freshwater > Lake | place: Lake Croche, Canada... | reverse complement strand
TTTTCGATTGCGGTCACATCATCAAGCTCAGGCATCGTTCAATATGCCGAAGTGTGGTACAGCGCTTATGCCGCGCCTACAGCGGCACAACGAATCTTCGCAGGCACCACCGCAATCGATTCGGACGGCAATCCATACGCGCCCAACGCCAGCATGGGGCTGGTGACCATTACAGGGCTTGCGCAAGGCAATTGGTATTTCTTCTCGCGGATGGTCAATGACTTAGGCATGAGCAATTATTCATCCGCTTCTGCAGTGCTCAATTGGAGGCCGTTGACGTTTCAATACATAAACAGATATGTAAATATTCGTTATGGCTCAAGCATCACCGGCGCAAATTTTTCTATTTCTCCACGCGGCGCACCACTAGGTTGGACAAACAACTCCAGCGCAACGATCGGTTGGTCGAATTCATCATCGACAGTCATCGTTTGGTTAAACAACACCGCCGCAACTTATTACGGAATCCAAAACACCACGACCACCACCGGCAGCACATTGGCTTCAGATTATCAATGGTATTTGGCCAATCCTGCATTTGGCACGACCAATTACCTTTTGTTTGCGAATCGGTCAAATCGCAATTTTAGTTTTGCCACCGGCAATGCCGCGCAAACGCAAAACACAGCGACTTTCGTTCCAACGCTGACTTCGGTGTATGATCCAACGATTTGGTCAGGTCTGCAAGATGGCATCAATTCCATCGATCTCGATGTGCGAACAGGCCAGCTTATTTATTTTGGCAAAACCGCACAAACAGCGCAAGATGGAATTGTTGCGGTCACCAATGGCACCGATGGCTCGATGAAGGTGCAGCTGGGTCAATTCTTAAATTTTGGCGCTGGCGTTTATTCCAAAACTTCCGCCATCGCAAATTTAACGATCGACATCTATGGGCGGGTGGTAGGATTTACTGCGCCAGACGCTTTCTATTACACAGAAACCGTTTACACGGCCACCGCCGCGCAAACAACTTTTAACTTGACGCACATCATCGGCGACATCTTGTTGTTCCGCGAAGGCATTTTAATGGACTTGACCGAGTACAGCGAGACGACCACGACTTTTGTATTGGCGCAAGCGGCGACTGCCGGTGAGATTTTTATTGCTTTACAAATGCGCGCGGTCAGCACGCAAGATTCATACGAAAATTTGGGTATCGCGATTGCGTCCAGCACATCCAATTCGATAACCTATTCGCAAGAAACTTATCAAATCGTCAATGTCGGCGATCTTTTGTGTTTTTCAAATACAGGCACTCCGACGACGTTTACCGTGCAAACGATTGATGCGATTAACAACCTTATTACCTTTACGACAACCATTACAGGTGCAACGACATCGTTGCCAATTTATCGATTCCGCGCCGCCGGTTCAACTTACAGGCCGTGGAGTCGTTACACGACAACATTGACTGCGGCTTCAACTTACACGCCAAATTATTGGGGTGTAAATAATGGTTTTGAAGCTCCATATTGCAATGGCGTTGCGTTCAATGATATCGATTACGATATCGTGTCTGGCGCATTTACCGGCTTTCCCGCGTCGGTCACAGGCAACTTTACCGTTATTCAATATGCAGCCAACAATCTCGGGGTGCCAGCTTGCAACATTGTAAACACCATCACATATTCTGTCGCCAACGCTCTCGCATATACATTCGCCAGCAACCCGCTTTCAATGGAAGTGTATGCAAATGGAATATTGCTTGCCAAAGGCGCGGGTTATGATTACACCGCCACCGCGACCAATTGGCTTTTGAGCACTGCATTTCCGAACAGTTCGACCTTATTAACTCAACAAACTTTCGCAAGAGACGGAGCCGCATAAATGACCCAAAGTTACAACCTATCGCAACTTGCAAACAATCTAAACACAGCAGGACAGCTGGACGCGACCGATGGATTGTCGGGTGCAGTTCCTCCCGCCAACGGCGGCACAGGGATTTCCACCTACACTGTGGGAGATATTTTGTATGCCAATGGCTCGACCGCGCTTGCGGTGCTATCTGATGTTGCCACGGGAAATGCGCTTATATCAGGTGGTGTAGGCGCTTCTCCAAGCTGGGGCAAAGTTGGTATGGCAACCCATGTATCAGGCACATTGGGCGTGGTTAATGGTGGCACTGGAGCCGCCACGCTTGCCGCAAACAACGTCATCCTTGGCAACGGAACGACCGCTGTTCAAACAGTAGCTCCTGGAACATCCGGAAATGTATTGGCATCAAACGGAACAACATGGACAAGCATTCCCGCAGTTAGTCCTGGGCAACGCGCACAATTATTTATAACCACGGGCGCAGGACAAACATTTACGATTCCAACTGGAGTGACATCAGTAAAAATTACTTTGCAAGCTGGCGGCGGCGGCGGCGGTGGACAAAACGCCTGCAACACACAAAATTCTGGTCCAGGTGCAGCGGGCGGCGCTGGAGTTAAATGGTTTGTAGGATTAATTCCGGGTAACACATTGACTGTAAATATTGCTGCTGGCGGCGGCGGCGGAGGAAATGGAAACAATGGCTCTACTGGTGGTGCGGTAAGTGTGGCATCAGGAACACAAACTATCACCACAATAAGCGCAACGGGCGGTGGTGGTGGAATATTTGGTGGTGGCAATGGCAGTGCGGGAACAGGAACAGGATTTACAAATGGCACAAGCGGTGATGCTGGATTCACTTTGATTGCTGGCACATATTGGAATCCATTAAATAGGGGCATGGGGGGTGGTGGAGCCAGTCCGGGGAATGGCCCAGGTAACGGAACAAATGGTGGCGTATTGTTTGAATATTGATAGGAACGCACATGAAATTTGCACTTATTTGCCCCAATGAACCAGTTTTAGATGGCTGTCGCGTAGCACAAATTATTGATGAAACTTTTCCTGTTGCTGAACCAACGTATTGGCTGCAATGTCCTGATGATGTAATTGCTGATTTGTGGTATTTCAAAAATGGGTCAATTGTTAAGCGCACCGACATTGTTTTGCCAGAAATCGGTTTACAAAGTATGTAATGAAAAGCATCAACCCAGTTCAAATTTTCGGTTATGGCGGCGCGACCTTGTATGTTTTTCACGCCAATAAAGGTGAAGGGCTGCCGCGCCACGAACACACATTTGCGCATGCAGTTATGTGTAATGCGGGAAGTTGCATCATTCGCAAAGAAAGCCGCGAAATGATGTTAGATAAATACACACAACCCATCGACCTCGCGGCAAATGAGTGGCATGAAATCGAAGCATTAGAGGATAATTCGGTGTTTGTAACTGTGTACGAAGGCGAGCCATGACTGAGACTGAAGCGCGACTCAACTCACACGAAGCTGTGTGCGTTGAACGATATGAGCAAATCAATGCGCGTCTTAAACGCTTAGAGCGCATCGTCATGAATTCTGTCGGCATGTTGCTTATGGGGATGGGCGGCATAATCTGGACATTCCTTACCCATGCAGTTCGATAAATTCGCCTCTGCCGAAAGTCCATGGCCCAACACCGAAACGAAAACGGTGCTTGTTTGCCGCGTGCCCAAACAAGGCGATGCATTAGGGGCAAACGAATTTAAAGACAAAGATGGGCGCATCTGTCGTTGGGTTGTGGTGAACAGAAAATGATTGATCCCTTTACCGCCTTCGCAGCCGCGCAAGCAGCGGTAAAGGGAATCCAAGCCGCCATCAAGCTCGGCAAAGATGTGCAAGGCATCGCGGCTGATCTTGGCAAATTTTTCGAAGCCAAAGATGTCGTTCAACAAGCGGCGAACAATCCCAAGAAATTCAAAAGCGACACCGCACAGGCGTTGGAAACTGTCATGCAAGCCAAGCAGCTTGCAGAAGCCGAGACCGAATTGAAAAACATGCTTATTTGGTCAGGCAACGCGGATGTTTGGGAAGGTGTGCTATTGGAGCGCAACAACATCATTCAGCGGCGCAAGAAAGCCGAGATGGACGCCGCCGCCGCAAAAGCAAAGCGCAAGCAAGAAATCATGGAAATTGTGAACATTGGATTTTGGGTTTCGGTTTTCCTTTCTGCCATCGGCCTGAGTTACTTTTTCACAACCCTCTTTTTGGAGAAACGCGCATGATTCCAATTCTCGGAGCGCTGCTAAGCACGCTGGCAGAAAACGGGCTGGGGCTATTGTCCTCGGCCATTCAAGCAAAAGGCAAAGAGGTTGTCGAGAACACGCTGGGCGTGAAGATTCCCGACAACCCGACGCCGGAGGATGTCGCCAAGTTGCGGCAACTGCAATACGACCATGAGGAGCGGTTGATTGAGCTCGGCATCGAGAAAGCCAAAATGGAGTTGGCCGAGCTTCAACTGTTCGCCGATGCCGCGAAGAACGAAGACAACAACATCAGCGATCGTTGGAAAGCGGACATGGTGTCGGACTCTTGGTTGTCCAAAAACATCCGCCCGCTGTCGTTGGTGGCGCTGTTTATGGGATTCTTTTTGTTTGCGTTGATGTCGGCGTATGGCCTGAATGCAAATGAATCCTATGTGACGCTGTTGGGCAATTGGGGCCAGCTGATCATGGGCGCATATTTCGGTGGCCGCACAATTGAGAAACTGGCTGAGATGAGGAGCAAGAAATGAGTCTAAACACTGAACAAGCCGCATTCCTTTTGGATATGTGCAAGCTGGTCGAGTACGCGACCAATCAAGGTTTTGTGGTCACAGGCGGCGAGCTTGCTCGCACGCCCGAACAACAGGCCATCTATTTCAAGACAGGCCGTAGCAAGACCATGAACAGCATCCACTTGAAACGATGCGCCATCGACCTCAACTTCTTTTTGGATGGGAAAATTATCTGGGACAAAACGATCTTGTCGCCGCTCGGCGCTTATTGGGAAACGCTCGACCCGAAAAATCGTTGGGGCGGCAACTTCAAGAGCTTGGTGGATTGCCCGCATTTTGAGCGTAACGTGTGAGCGCAGGGGTAAGGTTGCCCCGACCCCTGCGCGCGGCTCTATGGTGCGTTAAAACCCTTCGGCGGCGGGTGCATCCGGCGCTTCATACTTAACTTCCACGGAATTCGCCGCGACCGAGGCGTGAAACGCTTTTGCTGCGGCATAAACCTCGGCGCGGTCGATGCGTCCCGCGAGCTCAAACTTGACGCCGTACCAAGTGCCTTTGTCGTTGGACTCGGGCATTGTGGTCAGGCGCACGAGGTTCGCAAAGGTCGGCGGCGTGTACATGCCCGCTGAACCATTGAATTTCACCGACGCAAGGGCGCTCATCAGCATCTTCGACTTCTTGATTTGCGTCGAGGTCAGCGACACGAGCGCTTGCGTCCACCCGCCGGTCGCCGCGTCGATCAGCAGCACATAATGATTGCGAGTGTCGCGCACGCTGTCGCATTTTTTGTCGTTGACGGTTCCATCGGCCAGTGGCACAAACAGCCGCCCGTCCATGTCCACGATTTGTCCAGCGGCACGCATTGTGGCAACGGTGTCTGCGGACATCTCACCTTTGAATCCTGCGTTGTCGCCGGAGCGCTGACCCCAGCGCAAAAATACACGCTTGTACGCGCAAGGCACGACGATGACGCCCGCTTTGCCATCGAACATGCGGCTGTTCACATTGTCGAAAAGCATGCCGGCCTTGGCGCCATCGAGCGCCGCGCCCGATGCTTCATCCACTTGGGGCGAGCCCTTTTGCAGCACCGACAAAAACGGGATGGCGAAAGAATCGCTGGTGGCGCCTTCCATGCCCGATCCAGCGTCAGCGGCAAACATGTCGTCGATCGGCGCAGCAAGTGCGGTTGATTTTTGAGTTGCGATTTCAGTTTTAGTGTTGGCTTTTGCCATGATAAAGTTCTCCGATATTGCCCGCGCTTGAAAATGGGCGGCGGGCGGCAACCCATGCGAGATTACTTGACCTTTGCCTTTGTGAGCTTGGCCTTTGCATAGGGGCGGATGCCGAACAGTTCCATCGGCACCGTCACACCCGCCGCCATCTGTTCCTTGATAAACGCCTTGAGGGTGGAGGCGTGCACGCTTTCGTTGAACGCCGCATCGCGCCCGAGCAAGTCGTGAATCTTCGCGGCGGCGGCGACCGCCTCATCATATTCGTTGCGCCCGAATTCGATCACCACGGCAGACTTGATCAAACCGCCGAAACCATTGTCCGCCAACCATGCATGCGCGGCGGGGCGGCGCTCGATGCTGATGCCGCAATCGACCTCATCTACCACCTTGACGGATGACCCGTCCTCCAGCTTGATCTCGCTCAAGCCCAACTCGCGCATCAACTCGGGCAGGTCTTCTTCCTCGATCTGCCGCACCTCAGCTTTCAACCACGCGAGCTTTTCAGTTGCCATTTCTACAGCCGCGTGTCCTTCTCGTAGCAAAGCCGCAAGGCCGCTAATTTGTTTCAGTGAATCGCTCATATCGTCATCTCCATTGCAATGTAATCACCGGCCATTCTGTCCCACTTTAGCATACGCAGCAGCCCGCCGGTTTTCCGCGCCGCGATGCATGCGGTTGCGGCGAGCAGTGAAGGATCGCCGACAGCCACAATCCAATCGTCCGCCGTGTACGTGGCCATCCCGTCACGCAACGCTGTTAAGAGCGGCACGGTGTGAAGACGGTTTGCGTTGGGCGGGAGAAGAACAATGAGCTCACCGTGCTTGCGCGCGGGCTCCATGTTCATGGTAGGTATCCACAGCCGCGTGGACGTGTCGAAACGACTGGGCTGTTGAGGTGCGAAAACTCGCGACATATAAATTATCCTTTCTTGGGAGCTTAGATTATCGCTCGAATATCGCCGAGCACCGTTGCGGCAAGATCGCTTTTTCGTTGCAACGCAAGCGCAATGCTTTCGTCGATTGTGTCGGTTGCAATCAGGTCTACATACACCACGTTGCGGCGGGTGCCGATGCGGTGGGCGCGGTCTTCGGATTGCAACCGCGTCTCCAAATTGAAGTCGTTGGAATAGTAGATGACGGTCTCGGCGGCGGTCAGCGTCAACCCAATGCCGCCCGACTGGGGCTGACCCACGAACACATCCGCGTCGCCATTCTGAAAGGTGTCCACCGCGATTTCGCGCATCTTGTCGTTTACATCACCGTGATATTCCACCACCTTCATTCCTTCGTCGGTAAATGCTTGCGCGATGGCGCGGAGTTCTTCCTTGAATCGCGCCCACACGATAATTTTTCCTTCCACATCCGCCGTGCAGTCCACAAGCGCGGCGAGGCGGGGATTTTGTTTGCCCACATAGGTGACATTGCCCGCAGCGAGCACGAAGCCGCTGGTGACTTGTTGCAACTTTACAAGCGCGGCCAACGCCGACACGGTCATAACGCCGCTGTCGGGCACATCCACCCGCAACTCATCGCGCAGCATCTCATATGCTTTCAGCTGTGCGGGCGATAAGTCGAAATACACCTGCTGATAAATTTTCTCGGGCAGGTCGAGGCAATCTTTTTTCAACACTCTAAATGTGTGCGGCTGCAACAGCTTTTGCAATTTTTCCAAATTGCGCCAACGCGGCGTCCCGTCCGGATTGCGAGCGACGATCTGCGCATGCGCCGCGCGGGGATTGCGCATTGCCATCTTGGCCATCATCGGATGCTGCGAGCTTATGAGGTCGGCATACTCTGCCACGAACGCACGGTAACTGGTCGTGCCGAGAAGGCCGGACTCCAGGAATTCCATCTGCGCAAACACGTCCATCGGAGCTTTGGTAATTGGGGTGCCGGTGGCGATGCGTCGATAAGGGGCGAAAGGTTGCAATCGCATCAGTGATTTTGTGCGGGCGGCGTCAGGATTCTTGATGCGGCTCGATTCATCGATGATGAGCATGGCTTTGGTTGCGTTTAGAAAGCGCCGCGCATAATGAAACCCTGCCTCTGTGTTAAGCGCATCGATGTTTATCGCCAATATCCGCAACTGCACCGGCTCACCGTCCTCGCGCGGCTTCATAATTTCGTCGATCTTGGCCATGTCTTTTTTGCCTGCGCCCGACTTCCAAGCTCGCGCAATCAACGGCGCATCCATGTGCGTGGGGATTTCGCGCCGCACCCAGTTGGTGTGGACGCCTTTCGGTGCGATGACCAACACGGCATCGATCTTGCCTGCGGCGAATAACCTTTCGGCATCTGCGAGCAGCGTCCATGTCTTGCCGGTGCCTTGTTCCATAAACAACCCATATGCCTCGCGCCCGTTCATTTCGCGCAATGCTTGCAATTGTTGCGACATGCCTTGCGTTTTCATTTTGTGTCCTTCAACCAATTCCCAAACTCAAACCAATCTTTTGCCAGCGTCGCGGTTTTTAACTGCATAATCGGCATCTGGTTTACCGCATCTGCGCGGCGTCCCGTCAGGAAATATGTTTCATCGCTGCCAATGCCCACGATGATGAGGCTGGTGACCGCGTCACGATTCCATTCGAAATGCCAGTTGCGTTGTGCCACGCTCAACCCTTTTGCAGAGCCGAGCACCGGCGTGGTAGCAAACACAGGTCCAAAATTCACAGCTTTCAATTCGGCGAAATAAATCTTTCCTTTGGCCAACAGCACCAAGTCCGGCATCCCTGCGCCCATCATGTTCTCAATTCGTTCCATGCGGATTTCAGGGTGCCGAGCGCGCATGTTGTTGCGCATCCTGTCCCACAGTTTCTGTTCGGTCTTACGCATGGAAATTCACCTCTCTGTTTAAGCATTTAATTCTGTCTACCTTCACCATCGCGAAATTCGGGATTCGATGGCCGCGAATCAGCAGCGCATCATTCAGCTCCAGCCGCTCCGACGCAAGCCGACCCATCGGTTCGAATTGGAATCGGTCAAAGCGCAGCGTGATTGGGACGCCGCTGTCGTCCGTGACGAAAACGTCCACAAACAGCGTTTGACCTTCCAGCCGCCTTCCGTCGCGGCGGGCGACGCGCACCGTTTCGTTTTCATCACGCAACTCTTTGCGCACCACCTTCACAATCAACAGCACATCCCCACGCGGCGGCAATTGATCCAGCCGCGACACCACGCTCCCAGCGCGGCAACCGGCGGTCTCGGGGTTGACGTAGATGTGCGCATACGCAGCGCTCAACGGGTACAACTCCGCAAAGCGCACCGTGGCCTTCGCTATCTTTTCTCGGTCCAGCTTACCGGCCTTGCGCGCGGCTACGGCAGCCGCAGCTTTGCTTGGTCCGTAGCCCTCGAGATTCATGAAACCGCCCACCAGCTTTCCGTCCACCGCCGCCCAGTCTGCCTCGCTGCGCTCTATGTCAAAGGCCACATACTCAATGCCCTCCGCACGCATGTCGCGCAGGAGCTCGAATGCCTGATCCTCGTCTTTGACGTTGCGCAAGCACGCAGCGGCGTAGGCAAGGCCGTGGTAAGTCTTCATCCACGCGCACCAGTAGCTGATTACGCCGTAGCTGGTGGTGTGGCTGGCGTTCATGCCCCACGCGCCAAAGGTGCAAATCTCTGCCCAAATCACCTGCGCATCCTCTTCCGACACGCCCGTCCTTTGAGCTCCCGCAACAAACTCCGCGCCTCGCCGGTCGAAGTATTCTTTGCCCTTGCGGCCACTCATGGCCTTTCGAATTTCGGAAACCACCTCCCAGCTAAACTGCCCAATCTCGAAACAGATGCGCATGACCTGCTCTTGGTACAGCACCACACCCATTGTTGCGCCAAGATATTCGGACATCGACGGGTGCCGGTAAGCCACCGGCTCGCGTCCAGCGGCACGGGCGATGTAGTGTTGCGATGCGCCGCCGCCCAGAGGTCCAGGCCGCGCCAGCGCTGTCACGTGGTCAATGCGGCGGAACGAATCAATGTGCACCTCCGCAGCAACACGCCGTTGGGCTTGCCCTTCAAACTGAAATATGCCTGCATACCGGCGGGAATTGAACAAATCGAACACTGCCGGATCGTCCAGCTTCAATGCATACAGTTCGTCCGAGGTCACCACGCCCGCGTCCTCGATCACGCCCAGCGTCCGCAGCCCCAACGCATCGATCTTCAGCAGCCCGATGGCTTCCGAATATGGCTTGTCGATCTGCGCCACGCCTTCCGCGCCTACCGTGCAAAAATCGCTGATGGGTTCGTTACAAACGATCACCCCTGCCGCGTGCACGCCAGTGTGTGAGGCATGATTCTCCAGCTGGAACATAACTGCGGCTTCGGGGTGCGCCGCGATGAATTTGCGTCCTGGCTCGGTCTGCGCCATGGTGTCTTCGAGCGAGTGGCCATAGCGGGAGTCGCCCGACGAATATTCAATCAACACATTCAGCACATCAAACTTCTCCCGCTCCGGAATGGCCAGTCGCTCCACCACCCGTGCAATCACGCTTTTGGCGCGGAGATTGTTAATGCTGCCGATGCGGGCGACCTTGTCTGCGCCGTACTTTTCGGCGAGGTAAATGAAACATTGTTCACGCTTGGAATCGCTAAAATCAATGTCGATGTCGGGCAAATCGTTGCGGGTCAAGTCGATAAATCGCTCGAACAACAGCGCATGCGGCAACGGGTCAATCTCGGTGATGCGCAGCAGATAACAAACTAACGATCCCGCCGACGAGCCGCGTCCTGGCCCAACAAGCATGCGCTGTTTCGACCACGCAATTAAATCCGACACCACGAGGAAATAGCTCTCATATTGCTTTTGCGCAATCATCGCCAACTCGCGATCCATCCGCGCTTCGTATTCAGGCGTCCACTCTGCGATGTGCCCGAGCGCAAGGCGCTGTTGTTTGCCCGCGAGGGTCAGCTGTCGGAGGTCGCCGGTGAAGTTGATCAGCGGCGCTTGCTGCAACTTGCCCGCGCATCGCTCGGCGACTTCGTGGGTGTTGGCCACTGCGCGGGCGAATGTCGCGTCGTCCAGCGGCAACAGCTTGCGCAGCTCCGCCTCAGTCAGCAAGTGTTGCGGCGTCACCCGCTCCCGCCCGCCAATGGCCATAAACGCTGAATAATGCTCAAGCGCCGGATACAGGTTGTCGGAGGTGATGACCAGCGGCTTGCCGGTGCGGGCATGCAAGGCGAGCGCCGCACGCTGTTGCAATGGACTGGCGGGATTGATGTCGATGTAATCGAAGCAGTCGGGGTCGGTGAGCGCCGCGCCCGCAAAGCGGATGATGCCCTTCGACTCGCGGAACAACGCCTCGATGTCTGCCTCGGGCTGTCGGGCGGCGGTGCTAAATCGGTAGAAAAGGCGCGTGTCCTCGGCCAGCGCCCAAGCCACCGGCTTGCGCCCGTCCTCCTGTGCCACAGCCAGTTCCGTACCGAACAGCGGTTTTACCTCGGTTTTGCCCAAGGCTTTGGCCCAAGGTGCGTGGCCCCAAGTGCCTCCGTCCACTATTCCCGCCGCCGAGGTGCCTAGATGGGCCAAGGTGTGGGCAACGGCGGCTATTGGGCCATAGCCCTGCCGAAAAGAAAACTCGGTGCGTACGCGCAGCTGCGGAAGATTTAGAGCCGCCACAGTTCTGCCTTCTGAATGATCTCGACCAATGCCATCACATCATCCAACGCTCGGTGTGTCTGCGCCAGCGGCTTGCCCATGGTGGCTTCGTACAGTTCGGTAAGCTTCGGGTTGCGACCCCAATCGTCTTTGTGCAGCCCGACAGTGCAAATCTCCCGCTCCGGCCACGGGAATTCGAGCTCATTCAGCCGCGCCAACTCGCCACGCAGGATTGCGCGGTCGAACGGCAGGTTGTGCGCCATAACGCAATTCGCCTGTGAGAACATCAGCCGAATTGCCGGCAACGCGGTGCTGAACGGGTATGCGTCCTTGAGCTCATCGTCGGTGATGCCGGTGATCTTGACGATCTCCGGTGTCAGCGGCTCTTGCGGATTGATCAGGATGTTGAGCGTGTCGCGCACCTCGCCGGTTTTAAGGTCAAGGAGCGCCGCCCCAAACTCGATCATGCGCGGCTGCTTGCGCACTTCAGCTTGCGGATGCAGCGTGAGGCCGGTGGTCTCGGTGTCGAAGACGATGATCATTCGATGCGCTCCAGCTGCGTAAACAGTGCAAGATTGCGCTCATTCAGGCCCATAATCATGTTAAAGCGAATGCGGAATTTCCAAGGCTGTTCTCGATGCTTGTCATAGTAAGGATTTTTGAAAAGATTTTTCCAAGTGTCCTCTGACCAAAAAGACTTGTGGTCCAAATCATGGTACGCCATCGACCCAAGCCTGTGTGGCACGCACACCGTCAGCACGCCTCCGACCTTCAAAGTTCGCTGCGCTTCCACAAGCATGCGAATTGCGTTGTTGCCCGATAAATGTTCAAGAAAATGAAATGCATAAATCCCATCTAACTCTCCATCACCAAAAGGCAAATTGTCCACCTCCGCATTCCAAGCTGGATAGTCCAGCGAGATGGTGCCTGGGATGGGGTTGTTGCCTGAGCCCAAATTAACCACAACGCCCAAAGGCGTAATAATTTCTTCAGGAAAATATTTCATACCAAGGGAAAATAAATGTCTCATTTTGTTACCTCTTGAAGCATGGCTGCATATACCATAAGGTCGTGCGCCGAATCCTGATGGCCGCCGGTGTTGATGTTGGCAGAGTAGCGGGCAACTTTGCTAAGGCATTGAACAAACACGCCCAGCCGGTTAAACCCCTACACATCGCCCGTTTTTACGTGCAGCCCTTTCGGAAACAGCGTTGCGCACACCTGTCCAAAATCCAGGTATGTGTCGCCGTAAATGGCGTTGCGCTCGCGAAATGTCTTGGCGCCTTCGGCCAGCAACTCGGGTGCGCGATGCTTAATTGCGGGCGGCGTGTAAGCGCAACGGTCGTGGATGGCGAGATGGAACGCGGAAATTCCCTCCTCACGGTACATTTCCAAAACGCCCAAGTGATCATCGTATGCCGCGACAATGTCCTCTTTAGGAATGCCCATCTCAATAAAATCTTTAAGCATGCTGCGCTTCAGCTCGACAGACGGGCGATGATCATCGTTGCCGCGCATGTAAAGCCAACCGTGCTGTATTCCCAATTCGCGGCTGATCCATTCGTTCGTCCAGCGCCTGACCGATTCAGGCCGCGCCGTAAAGAACACCGGCCTGCATTGCTTCGTCATGAATTGAAACACCTGAACATTCGCCGCCGCATCGCTCGAACAGTTGTCGTGATATGCGGAATATCGTTTGTCGGGCTCGGTCTGCGCCCAGTCGATTTTTCCGATGCGCCAACCATCGTCCGACAAGCAATTGTCGAGGTCAAAAATCACATACTTCATTTGAGTGTCCTTTCTGCGATGCGTTGTCGGTTGATCGCGAGCGCGGCGGCGTCCGGCTCCCACTCCAGCTGCCAGTCGGTCGGCACAAGCACAAACGGCGCATCATCGTATTTGGGCTTGTACCCGCGCAGCACCATCTCCTCGCGCAACTCATGAAACCTGCGGCGGCAATAACCAAGCCGCTGGTAAAAGAATTTCACGTGGCCGGTGCCCAGCGTGTATGCCTCAGGCGCGGCGACCTTGCGACGCATACAGTAGGCGTTGCGTGCGAGCGCAAACACACGCGGCAATTCCCGATATTCGGACAGCAGGTGCTGACGAGAAAGCTCGGAGACGGGGACGCAGTTGATGCGGGTCATTTTGCGTCCTTTCGCATGCGGTCTACGATCTTCAGCAGCTTGCCTTTGCGCAACAAGTCGCCACCAAATTCCTCCGCCGCAAACGCCTCGATCTCGTCGAATGCGTTACGCTTCGCAGGGAATAAAAAGCGCTCCGCCCACGGATGCACAGCAAGCACCGCATCGGCCATTGCGTTCACCACCTGTTGGTATTCGCTTTGCGTGCGGCCTCCGGTGCGGCTTTTGCAAAGCTCGCTGAGAGTGCGCAAGTTGAATTTGCAAACAATGTTGGTCGCGATGTTCGTGGGCAAGATGCCACGTGCATCCTCGGGTGCGACGCCTGACTGAATCAGCGTGCTGTATGCGCCCTGAATGTAGCGGTTGGTTTTGTCGATGATTGCCATGCTGACTTGATCAGCCTTGTTGCGATCGGTGTACACGTAATCGTACTTTCCCATATCGAGCACGCGCATCGTTTGTTGTGCGTAGCTACCGGCGCGGGTGCGGACTTGCTGATGCGTGCAGGCGCGGCTTACGCCTTCGACGAGGAACACATAGTCGACAAACTCCCAGCTACTGGGAATTGTCTCGGCCATGTAGGCAAGCTCCTGCTCAATTGCCTCAGCGGGGCGGCTTTGGATTTCGGCCAGCAGCGCTGGCGCCATCGTCAGCCGCGTGGCCTTCGTAAAAACCAGCAACTGCGCCGCGTTGGGCGTGTGATTGATTAATGTAACTTTCACTTTTATTTCCTTTCTGAGTTAAAGCGCAGTGCTGCGCTACGGATATTTTCGCCGCTTTTTCGCGGCCAAAAATAATTTTTTCGATAGTCGAAAATCGATGCATGTTGCCGCACTCGTATCTGCGCTGAACATAGTCGGTGTGGGAGCGGGTTTGTAACACCACAGTCCACTTGCCGCAAGTAGGACAGGCCATGCTCATGTCGCCGCCAATCGTGCGGCGTAAGCGTCGGAACGCAAAAGGCGCTTGATCACCGCAATGTCGTCCACCACATCGTCCAGCAGTATGTTGCGCCATGTCGCAAACCGCCCCAGCGAATAGATGTCGTGCTGTTGCGTGAGCGCAAACAACAAGCGCTTGCGGGCTACATCCTCCAGCGGCACGATCTTCCCGTAGCGCTGCTCGACCGCGCTGAGGTAGCGCATCTGTTCAATGCAAATGCCAAATGCACGCTGCATCAATACTTTCGCCCTCGGCAACCAATCGTGCAAAGCCACCGGCGTGTCCATCGCCTCCACAATCAGCGTCGAGCCGGTGATCGAAGCACGGTACATTGGCGTCTCGGCGTCGGGGAAATAGACGGTCTGAAACACATCGGCACCCTCGATGGCGAATTTGACAACCGTGATCGGCGCTCGGCGGAAAATCTCTGGGCTTTCGCAGCCCACAGAGGCCAGGACGGTAGGCAAGGGTGCGGTGCTGATATACGGAGCCCCTATGGGCCGGAAATCGGCCTCCGCGCCCCACTCTACGCGGTCACCGACCGCCGCGAGCAGCTGCGCGTGGAAATCGTCCGGCGCAATGTACCTGTCCACAGGATCAAGATTCCAGATGCTCCGATCTCCCGCGAGCCGCCCGAGCACCTTGGCGGAGTACATATTGGCGGCGCGAATGGTGGTGGGCGTGTAGCGGCCTTCGCTCCAAATGGCCTTATGCACACGCACCTTGCGGAAGTCGATGCCGGTGAGGCGGGCTACGGCGTCGGTGCGGAAACGCAACAGCGCTTGGTGACCAGAGGTGGGGCGTGGGGCAACCTCCAACACCCGACATTGCGGCCACGCGTGCGCGGCGATCAACCCCGCCAACCCCGCGCCAATTATGATGGGAGCCGCGCTCACGCTACCAACTCCAAGTGTCCCATCTCGATCAGTTTTTGCACAAAGCTGCGCGTCGGCATGCCCATGTGTGCGTCTAGGTCAGCTTGCGCGACGGTGTGGCCTTCGGATTCCTGGATGGCGCGGAGCACTTGTCCGCGAATGGACGCGGCTTGCGGCTTACTAGTGCCGGTAAAGGTAGCGCGGACTTTGTCGGCGGGCGTGCGCAGCGGGCGGGCGGTCAGCTCACGGGCTTTCATGGCTTTGATGCGCTTGGGTGCATTTTCGGCGCGGGAGGCTTCCGCCGCGATGTACAGTTGATGCTCCATGGAGCCGAACGGGAACGGATTGCCGCCCAATTCTTCCACGGTTTTTACCTCGGGCTCGACGCCTCGGGGCACACCGGCGTGACCGGCGGCATCCTTGGCCGCAAGCATGGCCATTTCGGTGCGGCGCTCGGCGATTGCGCGGGACTCAAAGCGCTCCACGGCGTTGCCGGTCAGGGCGTTGTAGGTTTCAATCAGGTCAGCCATGTCGGCAGTCGCGATGGTGTTGGGATTGCGTAGGATTGTCATGGATGAAAAGTCTTTCTAAATTAAATGGTGGAAAATGCTTCAGCCAATTCCCAGAGCTGGGAGTTGTAGCGGTTGGAGGCGACAATTTCTTGAAGCGGGCGAGCGCGAGTGGCACGTCCATTCCGAGTCACACCGGCAAAGTCGCCACGGGTGGTGTTTTCTTGCACGCGGTTGAAGGTGGTCCAAAGGTCGCCAGCCTCATCCGCGCCGCGCCGCACTTGCAGCAAATCCTCAACATCGAATTTGTCCGCATCGCCCCAACGCAAATGCGCCGCCATGCGCGCAAATTCCCGCGCCCGCACCGTGGTCATGGGCGTCTTGGTCCAGCGGTCAATCTGCCCAAACAGCGGAGCGGTGTTTTTGGCCAGCGCTTGCATCCGCTCCACCAACGTGCGCGCCGTGTCGCCAACGTGACGCAGCGTTTCGCGGTGCATGGAGTTGCCCACCACCAACCCGTTCGAGCACACAAAACGGTAAACGCCCATCAGCGCGGAGGCTTTGGTAGAGCCATCATGGCTGTTCAGAAAAATCATGCGCGGCACATAGCCGCCAACATCGGCGGGCGCGTCCGCATGGCGGAAATCTATCTCATGGCGACCGAACAAACGGGCGTGTTCGGTTTTTGCGGCAGCTTTGATGGCGTGAATCACAAAGCCTGCATCTTGCATCGAATCAATCACGTCCATCGAATTCACATGCACATAGCGCGACGACAACTCGGGCGCGGCGGCGATTTGCTGCACAGACAAAGGGTAAGCAGTCATGAATGAAAAGTCCTTTCAGATGCAGCCAAGGAAAGCCGCGACAAGCACCGCAGCAAGGGTAAGCGCCGAGCCCCACATAACGATGAGGTCTGCGCGGTCGTATGGGCGAGGGGTTTTGTTCATGGTCGTTCTACTTTCTAAGATATGCGAGGGCGCGTGGCCCTCGCTGGGTTGGGGATTACTTGGCGATGGCGAAGCTGTAGCAATCGTAGGTCAGTTGACCTTCGACCTTCAGCATCATGCGGAAAGGCACGTGACCCTTCAGCGACATGCCCAGCGAACTAAACGCATGGGCCACGGAGCGATAGCTGCCGATGAGCTTGTCGCCTTGACGGACTTCGATCGTGCCGGTGCGCTCGGCGCGGGCGGCGGCAACTTCGGGCTTTTTCCAGCTCGCGGCGATGCCGGCAGAGCGAGTGGTGGAGGCCGCTGCACGCTTAATCAGGTCGCCGAAGCCGCCGCCGCAACCCATGCACTCGAACATGTGAGTGTCGTGACGCAGGGGCTTACCATTCACGTCGTCACCGTGCTGGCTGACGCCGTTGCTCAGGTGGATGCCGCAGGAGGGGCAATGAATTTGGCCGTGAGCCTCGAAGCCGGACACACTGGAATCGCGCTCGCTTTTGATCAAAGCGCTGACACGGCGCTCGGCGGTTGCGCGGTCGGCAAACTTCTTGATGCGCTTTTCAGGCAGGTGGTGCGCGTTGAAATATGTCAGCAGGTCGGCGGTAGTAGCGGTTTTCACGTTGATCATCTTGGACTCACTTTCTTAGTTAAGCACCTCAGCACTGCGCTTCGGATGAACGAATTATGCGCCAGAAAAAGCACAAGGTCAAGCATTTTTTGCGAAAAAAGCACCCTTTTCACAAACTTTTGTTGGGAAATTGTTGAAAAAGCACAAAATAATTCAAACTTCAGTTGTTAAAATAAATTTTCTGGCGCACCGAGGTGGCCGAGAATCAGCGTCTTCCACAACTTAGAAAGGAAATTGCATATGACACAGAATGTTGAGTTTGTTGAGGCGTTGGCACGTGGGTTGCCCGAGGCGGAGCGCATGATTGTTTGCGGCTTCTCGGGCGACCCTGCGTTGGCTAATCCTGGGGCATGGAGGCCGAGGCCTTGGCGCTTGGGCGGCGATTTGCCGCTGGGTGCAAAGTGGAACGGCTACGTGACGGTGTCGTCTTTTTTGCGTGCTGGTGACGGGTCTTTCCGCCGCAGGTCGGAGACCTTTGCTGCGGGGCGCGCACTGATGGTGGACGATGTGGGCACAAAGGTGGACGCCGCGTTGGTGAACAGCGTACCTCCAAGCGCACGCATCGAGACTTCGCCAGGAAACGAACAGTGGTGGTACTTTCTCGACGAGCCCGAGCGCGACATGGGGCGGTTCGACGGTGTGATTCGGGCGTTCATCGGGTCGCGGTTGTTGGGTGCTGATCCAGGGATGAGCGGTGTGACGCGCGTGGGGCGACTTCCAGGTTTCTACAACATGAAGCCCGCATATGGTGGATGGCGCGTGGAGATGCGTGAGCTCACCGACCGCCGGTTCACGCTCGACGAATTGCTACAGCGGTTCTCATTACAGATTAACGGTCGCCGCGTCAACCGCGAAAAACTTCAGACCGCCGAAGCCATCGAACGCAACCGTGCTTTTGCGTTTGTGTATTCTTGGTTGCAAGAGCGCAATATGCTGAAGCGCACCGAGCCTGATCGGAGCGGGTGGACAGAGATGACTTGCCCGTGGGTGCGCGACCACACCGGCAAGGCCGACACCGGCGCGGCATTGCGCGAGCCCGCCGCTGAAAACGATTTGTATGGCGCTTTCCGATGCCACCACGGCCACTGCGCCGATAAGGGTTGGGCAGAGCTTACAGAATGGGTCGCCGAACAATCGGTGGAAGAATTGGAAACAGCAGCGAAAGGGGCATGAACATGTGGAAATATTTATTGTTGGCGTTGGCGCTTACCGGCTGCGCATCGAGGCCGCTGATCGACCCTCGGAGCAGCGCACACCCCGAGAATTATTATGCGGATGAAATGGAGTGCGCACGCATCGCGGAAGACGTCAGCTATGCGAAGAACATGGCTGTGAAAGGCTCGATTCAAGGCGGCGGCTCGGCATTGCTCGCGCATGCATTGTCGACCGGCAGCAATCGCAGTTCCGGCGCATCGGCGTTGGCGGGGTTGTTGACCGGATTGGTAATGGGGATGGCGGATGGGGCATACACGACATATGAGCGCCGCGAGAAAATCTTGCGCACCTGCCTCGGCGGGCGTGGTTACAAAGTGTTGGAATGATTACAAGGAGACAAACATGACTGGATTCGATAGCAAACGACAAGATACGCTGGATTATCTAAAGGCAGAAGAAAAATTGTTAAATGAATGGGAGCAGGAGATTGCGAGAAAAGAACAGTTGCCCATTTACGAAGAATTTGCATTCGCATTGCTAGGATTGTTTGGGTTGGCGGCTGTGTCAGCTATCACAGGTTTTGTGTTAGGTTTGTTGTATGCCACGAGCGGGAGAATGTTTTAATGAACATCGAAGAACGAACAGCCGCGCGTGAAGCGGCGTTGTTGATTATTGCAGCTGGGCAACGCCGCCTTGCGAAGCCCGAAGAATATGTGTACGACAAAGCGCAGGAGGCTTTTTGGGACTTGAAGGACGGCACGCTGCACACCGAGAAGGCGGTGGACGCGAGCATACCGATTGAGTACTGGCGCGTGGAAGTCGAAGAAGCCCCACCCGACGATGCTCCGCGAGGCAGGGGTCGCCCGCGACAGCGGCGTGAACGCCTTGTGCCTCCATCGCGCGACATTATGCGTGTTGAGAACGACCAATTTGTTGAGGGCAGCACGTGGTGGCCAGGAAAACCGCAAACAATTCGGGACTGGTTCATCGACAAAGACGGTTTTTATCCGAGCGCTGGGCGGCGGGTGTACAACCAGTACAAAGCGCCACCAGAAACGGGCGGCAATGCCGAGGCCGCTGGCCCATGGATAGAACATGTGAAGAAATTGTGGCCCGATCCGAAGGAACATGAGTTCTTTTTCGACTACTGCGCGCACATGATTCAACGACCGCATGAAAAGTGCAACGCCGCCATTGTGCTCAGCGGTACGCAGGGCATAGGCAAGGACGCTGCGCTGGTGCCTGTGAAAGCTGCGGCAGGGGCATGGAATGTAAAGGGCATCGACCCTGATGAGCTTTTCTCCGCATACAGACCGTGGTTACAGACGTTGATGTTGACGGTGGACGAAGTTCGACCGACGAAAGACGAATTTCACGCGTCGAGCATGTACAACATTCTGAAACCGATGATTGTGGCGCCACCAGACACATTGCCGCTGAACGACAAATATCAAAAGCTCCGATATGTAATCAACGTGCTTCGCATTTTTATCACCACCAACGATTGGATGGCCATGTACATACCGCCCGAAGACCGGCGAATGTTCATTATGCATTCGACGCTCCCCCAGCGCTGGCACGAAACGGAAGGTAAGCCCGACTATTTCCTGCGGCTTTTTGCGTGGCTAGAGGCCGGAGGTGGGGGCAATGTAGCCGCGTGGCTCGCGGAGCGCTCCCTGGCCCATTTCAACCCCAAGGCGCAGGTCGAAAAGACGATGGGCTGGGAAGCTGTGGCCACTACATGGGGTGAGCCCGAGGACGCCATTACGCTTGCGCTTGAACAGCTGAAGGAGCCGCGTGTTGTTTTTGCGGCGGAGTTGTTGCGGGTGCAATTTGACGGGCAAGAGGAAATTACAGGTCTGATGAAGTCGCCGCGCAAAATCGGTCATCGCATGCAACGCTCGGGCTATCTCGCTATGAAACCGCCGAGCGGCGAGCCGCGATGGATTTTCCGCCACGAAGGAATTAGCTTCAGCTCGAGACTGGTTTTTGTGAAACAGGATGTGCTTAAGGACGCCGCAGCTGCTCTTGAGGCGGTGCGCGCTCACGGAAAGATGGTCGCCGCGCTGATGGCTAGACCAACCTTAGTTGCTTCGAAGGCCTAAAAACGCACCGAGATTGCCGAGTTCACCGAGATACTAATTGTTAGGAATAACCATAATTAATTCTATTTAATTTAAGTAAAAAGTAACAATAAGGAAACTTGGTGAACTCGGCAATCTCGGTGAACTCGGCTTATGCCCTCAACTCCACTCAATAACACATGCGGCATGCTCGGATGCAAGCAGCCTAAATCGAAGCTCAATAGCTATTGCCATGAGCATGGCGGCAGGGATGTGGGCTTTGCTAGAGACACAGATAAATCGTACAAGACAGCGGCTTGGGCAAGCATTCGGCGGCGACAGTTGTCGTTGCAACCGTTATGCGCGGCTTGTCTTTCGCGAGGCAGAGTAAGTGCAGCCCAACATGTTGATCATCTATTCCCGTGGCGTTCGATAGGAGCGCATGCATTCATACACAACGTGTTCCAAAGCTTATGTCAACCCTGTCACAGCCACAAGACGGGGCAAGAGAAGCAAGGGTTCATTGAACACTATGGCCTCGAAAAAATATCTGTATGGACAATCGATGACTATGGATATGTGTTGGCGCATGGCGGCGACAGTTTAGAAAAAAATTAAAAACTTAAAGATTTCTGTTTCGTACAGGCG
>Ga0114960_10001162_pt1 | contig 21318 bp, 12 predicted proteins | sample C_130625_MF_Meta_FD_92637 | JGI IMG/M metagenome (GOLD analysis project Ga0114960, IMG submission 92637) | Freshwater microbial communities from Lake Croche, Canada to study carbon cycling - C_130625_MF_MetaG | ecosystem: Environmental > Aquatic > Freshwater > Lake | place: Lake Croche, Canada... | reverse complement strand
ATTTATGATCAAAATGCGAGCTAGTATTACTTATTGGATGGCTGCTGCCTTAGTTTTATTTTGTACGAGCGCTTGTAAAAACAAAGTTGTTTTATTTGAAAGTATTGACCCCAGTGTTTCTGGGATACAATTTGCCAATCGCATCATCGAAAATGATTCCATCAACCCCATCGACATGACCAATATCTACAATGGAGGGGGTATTGGGGTAGGCGATTTTAACAATGATGGATTAATGGACTTGTATTTTACCGGCAACCAAGTGGCCAATGAATTATATATTAATAAAGGCAATTTTAAATTTGAAAATGCAACCCAAAAAGCAGGCGTGACAGGAGAGGGTAAATGGAGCAGGGGCGTAAGCATCATCGATATCAATAATGATGGACTAGATGATATTTATGTGAGTTGCACCGTAAGTAGTGTGGCTAAAATAAGAGAAAATTTATTGTACATCAATCAGGGGCCAGACAAATCAGGTACCCCGCATTTTAAGGAAATGGCTGCTGACTATGGATTAAACGACAGTACCTATACCACCATGGCTGCATTTTTTGATTATGACAACGATGGTGATTTGGATGTTTATCTGACGGTGAATCAAATTATCAAAGGAGACAATCCGGCCATTTATCGTAAAAAGAATTTAGACGGATCTTATCCATCTACAGGAAGATTATTAAGAAATGATTTTGATGCAAAATTAAATCATCCAGTTTTTACAGATATTACTAAACAAGCAGGAGTCACCATCGAAGGCTATGGACATGGGGTAAATATTGCCGATGTCAATAAAGATGGATGGAAAGATATTTTTGTGACCAACGATTTTAATTCCAACGACTTACTTTACATCAATAACCATGATGGAACTTTTACAGATAAGGCAGCTTCTTATTTTAAACATACTTCGGCCAATGGGATGGGACAGGACATCATCGACATCAACAACGATGGATTAGTAGATGTGGTTGAATTAGATATGAATCCTGAGGACAATTACCGCAAAAAAATGATGCTCAATGCCATCAGTTACCAGAACTATCAGAACAGTGATTATTTTGGCTATCAATACCAATACATACGCAACAGTATCCAATTGAATCAGGGAACAAGGATGAAACAAAATGATTCCATTGGGGATCCTATTTTTAGTGATGTTGGTTTTTTTGCGGGTATTGCAGAAACCGATTGGAGTTGGTGTCCCTTGGTCACCGATTTTGACAATGATGGCCATCGTGATTTTTTTGTCACCAATGGTTTTCCTAAAGACATTACCGATCATGATTTTATTACTTTTCGTAGACAGGCCAGTTTAATTGCGCCTAAAGAATTTACATTATCTCAAATACCGCAGGTTAAAATTCACAACTACGCTTTTAAAAACAATGGCAATGTAACATTTGCCAATGCCACTTTCGATTGGGGTTTGTCCATTCCTTCTTTTTCCAATGGAGCGGTCTATGCCGATCTAGACAACGATGGAGATATGGATTTGGTCGTGAATAATATCAATGACTCGGCCTTTTTGTACAGGAATAATTTAATGGAACAAAAAAATAACAAGCAGCATTATTTAAAATTAAAATTACAAGGAGACAGTCAAAATATCAATGGGCTTGGCGCTTGGATTGAACTACATTATGCCAACAAACAACAAGTGTATGAGCAAACGCCTTACCGTGGTTATTTATCTACCATTGACATTCGTCCTAATTTTGGACTAGACAGCATTGCGCGCATCGATTCATTGGTCATTATCTGGCCCAACCATAAAAAGCAAGTGATTAAAAATGTGGCAGCGAATCAAATGCTTACCATAAATATAAAAAATGCCAATGAAACTTACGACTGGACTAAACCAAAATTAGCAACAGGTAATTTATTTACAGAAGTCACCAAGCAATTGAACATCAACTATGTCAATAAGGCTAGAGACAATATTGATTTTAATGTACAAAAATTATTGCCCCATAAGTTTACCGAATATGGTCCTGCATTAGCCGTAGGTGATTTAAATGGGGATGGATTAGATGACATGATTGCGGCTGGATCTTTGGCCAATACGGCTTGTATTTTAATGCAAGAAAAAAATGGCAAGTTTACACAGAAAGATTTAATCAAAGAGGCCACTAGGGCCAATAAAAATTGGCAGGATGAAGGCATTGTTCTTTTTGACATGGATGGAGATGGAGACTTAGACATCTACATTGCCAGTGGTGGTTATGAAAGCACCGCCAATACGGCTGCTTATCAGGATAAAATTTACCTCAACGATGGTAAGGGTAATTTTAAAATGCAAGAACAAGGTTTGCCTATCAATACCACTAGTAAATCTTGTGTGCGTGCCATAGATTATGACCATGATGGCGACTTGGATTTATTTATTGCAGGCAGGGTGCTTCCTTCTAGTTATCCTCAACCTGTGTCTAGTTTTATTTACCGAAATGATACCAAGGATGGGGTTGTGAAATTCACTGATGTAACTGCTTCTATCGCCCCTAGCTTAAATAAATTAGGCATGATTTGCGATGCACTCTGGACCGATTTTGACAACGATGGCTGGTCTGATTTAATCTTGGCGGGAGAATGGATGCCAATTAGTTTTTTAAAGAACAACAAAGGACATTTTGAAGACATTACTAAAAATACTGGGGTGGCCAATCAATCTGGTTTTTGGTCAAGCATTGTGGCAGGGGATTTTGACAATGATGGCGATATGGATTATATGGTAGGTAATTTGGGTTTGAATTCTTATTACAAAGGCAATGATCAATTCCCTGCCCATCTATATGCCAAAGATTTTGACAACAATGGAAGTATGGACGCAGTTCCTTCATTGTATCTTCCCACTTCTCAGTTGGATACTACACGCAGAGAATTTCCGGTACACAATAGAGACGATATGGTCAAACAAATGATTGGCTTTAGGTCTAAGTTTCAGAATTATAAATCCTATGCAGAAGCTACCATTGATAAAATGTTTACCGAAAAGGAAATGCAAGGGGCTTTAAAATTAAAAGCCAATTATTTTCAAAACAGTTATTTAAGAAATGACGGCCATGGTAAATTTACGTTAGTGGCCTTACCTTTGAACATGCAATATGCCAATATGAATGGTATGTTGGCGGAAGATTTTGATCAAGATGGCAATCTAGATGTGTTGTTGGTAGGCAATGATTATGGTACTGATGTTTCCGTAGGTAGGTATGATGCCAGTAATGGTTTATTGCTGAAAGGCAATGGAAATGGGGCTTTCGAGGCTCAGTCAATTGCCGCTTCAGGCTGGTTTGTGCCTGGGGATGCCAAGGCCTTGGTTAAATTGAGAAGCGTAGATGGGAAATGTTTATTGGCGGCTAGTCAAAACAAAGACCAACTAAAAGTATTTGCTTTAAAAAATAAAGTGCAATTTATTGCATTACAGCCTATGGATATGGCAGCTACCATTGTTTATAAAAATGGCAAGAAACAAAAAAGAGAACTTGGCTACGGAGCCTCTTTCTTGTCTCAATCAGGTCGATTTGTCAATACAGAAGCGAACATGAGTTCAATCAGTATTCAGGACAGCAAAGGGGCAGAACGTACTATCAAATTTTAAGGATTATGAGGCTTCAACTATGTTTTGGAATAACTATAATTTTTTGTATTGGTATTTTCTTGGTCTCTTGCAATTCAAATTCCAATAGAAAAAGTAAAAACGATCCTGCCGTGATTCAGGGCCAAACATTGGCTGCAAAGTATTGTCAATCCTGTCATGTATTACCCGATCCCAATTGGGTGGATGCTACTACTTGGGAAAAAGGTATCCTACCCATGATGGGGCCAAGATTGGGCATTTTCTCGCATCAAGGCAAGCGTTATAAAGTAAACAAATACGAGGTTTCTATTACGGGCGATTTTTACCCTACTCAACCTTTGCTTACCGAAGTAGAATGGCAAAAAATCATTGATTATTATGTGCGCCTGGCCCCCGAAAAACCGCTACCACAAAACAGAAATGTCCCCATCGGAAATAACTTAAACCAGTTTGAAGTACTGGTAAGTAATTTTAAAGACCAACTACCTGCCAGTTCTTATGTGAAAATAGATTCGCTTGACAATGCTAAGCCATTCATCATTAGCGATGCGCTCAATCATTTGATCTATCGCTTTGATGCCCAATTGAATTTGGTGGATAGTTTTAAAACCAAGGGGCCTGTGGTGAATCGATTGGCTTTAAAAAATAATTGGTTGCTCTGTGATATAGGTATTTTAAATCCAGACAACGGCGCCAATGGCAGTATTAAAAGTATAACCCTAGACAAAGAGAACCGTTTTCCAAAAGAAGGGGAAAAAACCATATTAGATCGTTTGCAAAGACCCGTGCAATTTGAATCCGTCGATTTAAATGCAGATGGCAGACAGGATTTATTGGTATGCGAGTTTGGGTATTTAACGGGTGCCTTGAATTGGTATGAAAACAAAAAAGGAGGGGGCTACGAAAAGCATGGTTTAAGAGCCAAGCCAGGGGCCATCAAAGCCTTAGTGCAGGATTACAACCATGACGGTCTTCCAGATATTTGGGTCTTGTTTGCCCAAGGAGAGGAGGGTATTTTTTTATACACCAATTTAGGCAAGGGCAAATTTAAAGAAGAGCCAATTTTAAGTTTTCCGCCCATCAATGGATCTTCCTATTTTGAATTGGCCGATTTTAACAAAGATGGCTTTGATGACATCATTTATACTTGTGGAGACAATGCCGATTATTCTTTGGTTTTAAAACCATTTCACGGGGTCTATGTTTATTTAAATGATGGCAAGAATAATTTTACACAAAAATATTTTTATCCATTGAATGGTTGTTACAAAGCCATTGCAAGGGATTTTGATAAGGATGGAGACTTAGACCTAGCCACTATTTCCTATTTTGCAGATTTTGAACACCAACCCGAAGAAGGCTTTGTGTATTTAGAAAACAAGGGCAATTATAATTTTATAGCCAATAGTGCTTCAATTATTCAAGAAGGCAGGTGGTTGACCATGGATGCAGGCGATTACAATAAAGATGGCTACCTAGATTTAATCTTAGGCAATTTTTCGGTAGCGCCAAGCTTCATACCATCAAAAATAGATTGGAAGAAAGGCCCTTCCTTTATGGTATTAAAAAATAGGGGAGCATCAAAGTAAAACCTACCGTCATTTAGTTTACTTCAAAGCTCATTTCTTTGTAGCCTGCTTTGCCTAATGGGTTAATGCCTTGCAAGACAATCACATATTTTCCTGGAACATCAGAAGTATAGAAAGAAAGGTCTTTGATTCCACCTGCATTGATATTGATGCTTGGATCCCAATAAAGTAAATGTCTGAAATCAGGCAAATGACTATTGATTTGATCATCGGTGGCATAGACAGGAGCCAAAAATTCTCTTCTAGATTGTAAACCTTTATAATCCAATACAATGGCTTTAGGATCTAATTCAAAGCCCTCTAAATTGCCTTTGTAAGTACTAAAGTTCATGATTCCACTGTAACCAGCGCTTCCTAAGAAATACATTCTATCCACTACGTCAATGCTCTTTATTTTTAAAGGATCGTATTCCATGAATTTGTTGAAATCAGTAATGGCCAATCCATCCAATAAAATCAATGGTGAATTGTTGAAAAATCTTTTGTTGATTTCATCATATACGGCTATCTCAAAATCATTTTTTGTCTTAGTCAATTTAACGGGACTTACATATTCCCTTAATACCTCTTCGATGGTATTGAAACGAGCATAATCGTCTAAGTCATAATTGATATCTGCTTTATAATAAAAAGCACTTGAATCAATCGAAGGGGAAACAAAACGATTGATAAAATTAAAATTGTAATTGTCTTGAACAGCAATATCTCTATGGTATTGATTCAATTGGTATTTGCCTGTACGGCCCAATCCCATAGTTTTAGCTGGATATTTGTTGGTTGATTTTACAAAGGGGTTGTCGATAGATAATTTATAATCGTTGTTGTATTGTCTTTCAATTTGAGCAATGACTTGATCCTCGGTGTAAAAATTAGGGAACTGAAAAAGTAAATGTCCACTCGCATCGCTGATCGCAGACTTAAATTGAGTTTTTAAACTAGGTATGGACAAATAAACACTTAAATCCTTTAAGGGTGCATTGGGTAATTTGGGTAAAATTTTACCGGTGATAATTTTACCTGCCACTTCCGGTAAAAATTCAAAGGCAGTAGCATTAGGGCTAAGTACATTGTCCCAATTGTATTTTCTCCAACCCTGGGTAAGCATCAAATTTTCCATGGCAACCCAACGCCCAGTATTGCTTTCATCAAAATAAGTATTCGGCGCATCCACTTTCCCAACTAGGTCAGAAGAAAGCCATAAATAGTTGATGATATTACTAGGATCAATGTTTTGTATAGAATCAATTTTGTACACAGACATTGATAAATCTGAAGCAGTGGTATTGCCATCTTGTAATTTTGAAAGCAATTTCACATTCATTTTTTTTCTGCCTGCAATTTCAGCCGCATCAATACTAATGTCTAAGTCCAATTGGTCTTTAGGGTATTTGAAATACAATCTTTCACTTACTGGCTTTTTATTTTCGTCAAATAAAGTAAAAATATTAATTCCATTGCCCAAGCTGCTGGTTGCTACTTTGAATTCATTGACACCTTCGCTGATACTAGGGTTGATGACCTGCTTGACTACTCCATGATTGTGTACGATTAAAAAAGCCGAACTTGCTTGTGTATTTTTATTACCCAGTTTTATTTGAATAGAATCGGCGTCTACTGAGGTGTTGGTCAATTGTAAACTATAACCTTGATTGTATATGGCGGGTAATTTAGCTGTAGCAGTTTGCTCATCATAGGAATCAGCGATTAAAGTATATTGATGATTAGCGGAAGGAGTGAAAATGATACTGCCAATACCGCTAGACAATGCCGTTGATTTCCCAATGGTATCTTTTAGCTCGTTGACCAAGTATAGCATAGCGCCTTTTCCCTTGCCGTAGGCATTGGTGTATTTAAATACCAATCTATTTTCAATACCATTCAATAAATTACCTCCTTCTGGAAAAATTTGTAATTGGTCTGCCTCTTTAATTAAATCTGACGCCACCACCAGTTCTTGAATTTGTTGAGTATTGATTAAGTTGATCTTTTTTTCAAAGAAATATTCGGTACCAAAATTTTTCATCCAATTGGTATAGGCACGAATTCTGTATTCTCCAGATTTTACTGTAGCTGGAATCTTAATGGAGCCATGTCCGATTCCGTTTTCAATACTGGCCATCTCTTGTACCACCGAAACTGCATTATTGTCCAATATTTCAACATAAGCAATTTTACTTAAATCAAGTGGGGTATGAAATACGCCATCCAGGTTGTAAATTTTAAACCAGCACAATTCGTTGGATAAGTAACTAGACTTATCGGTGTGTAAAAAAATCTTTTCTGGTAAATGATTGGAAGTGTATTTTTCAAGCTGCTGAGCTACCTCTGTTGCATTCTTGGCTTGTGCTTTTGCCTGTTGGCTCATGGCTAGTATAGCCATAAGGCCAGTCAAAGTAATCATTATCTTTAAATTCTTTTTCATATTTATTTCTTATTTAGGCCAGTAGGACGGTTTGACATTAGTGCCATGAAGTATTCTGCAGTCAACACATTCTGGTGTGCCGAAGTAATAAGACAATATGCCACCAAATGGACTAAATTTTGCAGCCGTGCCTGGCAAAAGTGAGTTGTAGACTTTAGTGATCGAGTCTTCATTGTTCTTGATTTCTGCAAGCACACAGGGAGAGGCATAATTCCAATCTTTAAGTTCTGTATTTTTTATAAATGATCTTTTGGATTGAACCATACTTGCATCCACAAATCCAATCACAATTTCACTTGGATTACTTATAGAATGAACATTACCCATCAATTCAGAAGGTTGTGCATCAAATATAGAACCCGTGGATTCTGTATTTTTCTTCATTTTCTCAAGGTACTTGTATTTATTTTCGCTAATACCATATTGGCGAGTAAGTACACTGTACACTTCTCCAATTTTAATCGATCCTACTGGAATATAATTTAAAGGATGATTGATCTTATTTTGAGTCAAATTAGAAGTGGAAGACAAAATGATGGTAGAGGATTCTTGTGTAGTAAAACATTTATACAATGCTGCGTTAAATGTAAGAAAAAGGGGATCGAAGTATTTTAATTGATAGTAAGGAATATTAGGATATCTGGTGCCCGATTGGTAGTATTGAAAATATTGCAATAAAGGAGAGTGATATTCCCAGGTTTCAGTAAAGTCCCACTCATAATATTGGGTAGCGTTGGCTAAATCATGTGTGTTTACATAAAATTGAACCCCATTGTTTTCTCTTTTCCAGTAAACGCTATCAATGGTAGGTGTAGCTTGTACTGTAGAAAAATCAGACTGGTAAGTTTTTCCGTCGGCCGTTTGAATGGTAATTTTATATTTTACTTTATTATTTAAAATAACAGTAGGTGCAGACAGGTATTTGCCAGGACTGGCTTCTGTCAAAGCAACATTAGAATTGTCATCGCCCAATACTGAAAGCTTAGCCCCTTTTTCATAAATGACCGCAGGGTTGTCTAAGGTAGAAGTTCTGGTCAAAATAACTTGAGTTTGACCACCTCCTGCATTGATCATGCCTTCCACTACTAAATAGCCAGTGGTGGGTGATACCACAGGGGAAACATACTTTTCTTTACAGCCAAAGGCAGTCAATAAAATGGTTAAATAGATAAATAGTTTTTTCATATTTTATTTGAACCTGATGTTTAAGTTGATGTAAGGGATGGCATTTCCAAAAATGGATAATTTATACCCATTCACTGCTCCATTTTCTGATACATAATAAATAGAGTATGGATTTTTTCTTCCAGTTAAATTGTACACGCCAATAGACCAGGAATTGTGCAACAATTGTTTTACTTTATGATTGCCCTCAATGTTCATGGAAAAATCTGTTCTGAAATAATCTGGAATGCGGTAAGCATTTCTGCCTGCATATAAAGTTCTGAAAGAGCCATCGTATTGATAAGTGCCGATAGGTAAGGTGATAGGTCTTCCTGTACTGTAGTTGGAATTTAAGGAGATACTGAAGCGATGACTAAACTTGTAATTGGCAATGATGGAGAAATCATTAGGCTTATCATAATTGGCTGGATATTCAATACCGCCATTGATTAACTCACCTGCTTTAGGGTCGTTTTGTTGCAATAATATTCTTGACCAAGTATAACTGATCCAGCCATTCAATTTGCCTGATAATTTTTTCAGTAAGAATTCGGCGCCATAGGCCTTGCCCTTGGTGCCAATCACATCTGTTTCAATATGCGGATTCATGACTAAAATAGCCCCACTCTTATAATCTAAATAGTTTTCGATGGTTTTATAGTACACTTCCATAGAAGCTTCGATGGTATTGGACTTAAGGTTTTTATAGAAGCCCAAGGAAACCTGGTTGCCTAATTGAGGTTTGATATTTGGGTCGCTTAATTTCCAAATATCGGTTGGGGCCATGGCCGTGGTATTGGATAAGGAGTGGATGTATTGTCTTTGTGAATTGAAACCACCTTTCAAGGACATGGTTTCATCAATCACATACCTAAAACCTAAACGAAATTCCGGACCACCGTAGCTTTTAGAGGTTTGACCACTGGTATAATTGGTGGCGTTAAGGATGTTTTCAACAATGCGTGGTGCACCCACTGCATAATTGTTAAAACTATTAGGCCCCATGGCATTAAACATAGAAGCTCTGATACCTGCATCAATTTTTAACTTACTAGTGACCGTATAATGATCACTAAAATACAAAGCACCTTCTACACCTTGTTCTTGTTGTAAATGATTTTTTGCGATGATGGACTGAGGTCCTGCTGGATCATAATCGCCTGGGTGCAATAAATAATTGATGGCATTGACCCCAAAATCAAAACTGTGTTTGTTGTTGTAGAAATAGTTAAAATGCGCTTTGAAATAAGATTGTTGAATATCGAATCCAAGCTTGTAGGCATTCAATGGCAATTTTTGACTATTGATCTCGTAGTTGTATTGGTCTACACCTGTGGTAAATACACTGTTTAGTTTAGAAGTGAAAATATGTTTCCATTTAACAGAAAGATTTTTATTGCCATAACTATAAGAGGTATCACTGTTTAATTTGAATTGATCCTTGCTTACATAGGCTGTAAAATAAAGCGTATTGTTTTTATTGAGTTCATGGGTAGTGATTAAATTTAAATCATAAAAATCAGCACCACTATTTTTGTATTCATCTGGCAACTGTTTAAACAACCAATTAGAATAAGTAGTTCTGCCTCCTAGGATAAAAGAGGATTTATCTTTTACAATAGGGCCTTCTAGATTTAAACGACTGGTCAATAAACCTATGCCTGCCGACCCCGTGAATTCTTTTTTATTTCCTTCTCTACTATTGATGTCCAATACAGAAGACAATCTTCCTCCATAACTGGCAGGAATGCTACTCTTGTACAATTCTACATTACTCACCAGCTCTGGGTTGAACGCAGAGAACATGCCAAAGAAGTGAGAGGGGTTATAAATAGTGGCGTCGTTGAATAAAATTAAATTTTGATCAGAAGAGCCTCCTCTTACATTTAATCCAGTACTTGCTTCACCCACGGTTTTTACACCAGGTAAGGTAGTCACTACTCTTAAGATATCAGGTTCTCCAAATATAGCAGGTACTTGTTTGATGGTTTTGATGTCTAATCTTTGTACCCCCATTTGGGTACCTCTTACATTGCTAATTTTCTGAGAAGAAATCACTACTTTTTTCAATGACATGATGCTTTGCATCATATCCACATTCATTTTGCCATCATTGTATAAAACTACTTGGCGCTTGATGTCGCGCATGCCAATACTTTGAATGTTTAAAATGTGTTTCCCTCTTGGAAGGGATAGGGTAAATCCACCATACTGATCGGTGTTCGCTCCAATTCTTGGATTATCAATATTCACAGAAGCGCCAGCAATGGGTTCTCCAGTCTTAGCATCTTTCACAAAGCCGCCAAGGACGATTGTTTTTTTATTTCCTCCCGTATTTTTATCACCAATTTCATAAATGGTTTTGTCAAGTAAGGCTTCTTTAATGGAATTGGATTCGTCCTCATCGGCCAAAGCGTCGTTGCTGTTTTGATTCACTTTGATGCCAGAAAAATAACGTTCTGTAAGTTGTACATTGAGTTGTTTTCCTTTGGTAAGAAAAACATTGTCTTGATTGTCCAAGCTATAGAAAATGGCTTGTTGCCCAAAAAGTTTAGCAAGAACAGTAGCAATTTTCTCATTGTTAAAATTGGGGCTAAACTGTTCTTTGGCAAATAAAATAGGGTTGTAGTAGAAATGTAATTTTGTTTGTACTTCTAATTGCTTGGTCAATTCTACAATGGAAATTTTATTGCCAGTCAAATTGATTCGTTTGGCACTGTCTAATTGGCTATAACCCTTATGAATAAAGGCCATAGCGGTAAGGACAAATATAACTTTTAAATATTTTTGCACATCAATTATTTAAAAGGTTATAGTAATTGACCACTTTTATAAGCATAGCTTCTTTGTCTTTATTGTAGTTTAAACGCTCAGCATTTATATATTTTCTAAGCTCCTGACTTTTGTTATTGAGTATTTTGATGATAGCTTTTTTACCATCAATGAGGTATAAGTTTTGTTTTTCTTTTACATAATAGTCTGTGGTAACATCTATTTGATAAATGATTTCTGTACCTATAATTCTTTCTCTCACTTTTTTAATTTCTTTTTTCAATAAATCAACGGGCCCTTCGGCCAATGCTTGATAATAACCAGAGGCATATAAATTAGTAATGTTGCTGTCCACCCAAATATTAATGAACTTATCAGTTCCAATGGTAAAGGAGTTTAATTTTTCTTTGATCAATTGAATTTGATGGGTGCTGTCGCTTAACAAAACAATATCGGCTACTTCATCATACATCAATCGAACATTGTCGTAATGCATGTTTTCATACTCAATGGAACCTTCTTTAAATCTTGGAGCAAGATAATAGGGGTTCTTCTCAATGACTGCTGGTTTGTAACTAGGTGCTTGACTGCCATTAAATTTACCTGCTTGATTTCCAATGCCCAATTCGTATACTTTGAAAGCATTGGCCCTACCGTTTTTTAACAGTAGGCTGTCCTTTGAGGACAAGGTGGAAATGGAAGATTTGGTATTGGTTTGTGCTTTTGCACTTAAGGAGTGGAGGGCAAATAAGCAAAAAAAGAATATAATTCGACGATTCATGGATGGTATTTTATTCAGCTAAGTTAAAAGTGAACAAGCAATATAGTCAATTTAAAGGGTTAAAAAAAGGCCTAGAATTAACATTTTATGAGCGGCAAAATACAGGAAAGGGCTGTTTAAGTTTATAGGGGTATTTATGCACTATTTTTCAACTTTGAAGGTCTTTTTTATGGCAAATAGGGCTGATATACGTCATTATATACATTTTGTTTTTTTTCGATATTTCAGATACCTTCAATTGTTCGTTTTAAAGTAAAAAAATAGCATTTTTAAAAGTTTAAATTATTCAATTCAATGCGTACAAAAAAATGGCAGTTGATGGGTCAAGTGTTTTTATTGGGGTTCTTATTACAGGCCTGTACGGCTAAAAAAGCAGTAGAGCTTGACCCAGTAAAAATGTTGATTGACAATGAAGATCAATTAACCCAAGTAATCATTTATGATGTATTCACACCCCCAGTGGCCAGTAGAATTTATGTCTATTCTTCCATTGCTTCCTATGAAGCCATTCGTTTTTCAAAGCCAGGTTCAGTTTCCATTGCAGAAAGCTTAAATGGATTTGGAAAAATGCCTCAGCCTGATAAGAACAAAAAATACAATTTTAATTTAGCTGCTTCCAAAGCATTTTTTAAAGTAGCCAGAAATGTAAAAGTATTTTCGGTGGATTCTTTGAGCGCTTATGAAAATAAAGTGTATGCAGCTTATAAAGATTTATTAGACGAAGCCACTTACAAAGCTTCTTTGGAATTTGGTGATACAGTGGGGGCTGCAGTCATGGCCAGGGCTAAAAAAGATGGTTATTTTAAATCCAGAGGCAAGGCCAAATATCTTGGCAGCAGCGATCCTGGCAAATGGAGACCTACGCCTCCAGATTATTTAGATGGGGTGGAGTGGTGTTGGAATACGATGATGCCGATGGTATTAGATTCTGCTTCAGAATTTAAGCCCAATCGTCCACCTGTCTATGCTACCCAACCAGGTTCAGTTTATTTTAAAATGATGAAGGAAGTCTATGACATCAATAAGAATTTAACCGACGAACAAAAATTAATTGCCAAGTATTGGGATGACAATCCCTTTGTTTTAGAACACGATGGTCATTTGATGTATGGCAATAAAAAAATCACACCCGGCGGACATTGGATGGGTATTGCGGCACAAATTATTGAGCAATCTAAAGTGGATCCAGTAAAAGCAGCACAAACTTTTGCATTAACTTCTATTGCATTGTTCGATGGATTTATTTCTTGTTGGGACGAAAAATACAGAAGCAGTTATGTACGACCTGTTACTGCTATTAATGAACTCATGGACAAAGGTTGGGCACCCTTATTACAAACCCCACCTTTCCCTGAATACACCAGTGGACATAGTACCATTACGGCTTCTGCTGCAAGGGTATTGACTAAACTGTATGGAGATAATATTGCCTTTGAGGATTCAAGCGATTACCAGTATATCGGGTTGAAAAGAAAATTTAATTCCTTTAATCAAGCAGCTGCAGAATGTTCCATGAGTAGGGTATACGGTGGTATACATTATATAATAAGTGTGAATACCGGCGCTGAGATGGGCAAACAAGTGGGGGGCTTGGTCATCAAAAAATTAATCAAGGACTAAATAAAAGGATTAAATTATTTTTTGAACAACATGAACACAGAACCAATTAAGGTTAGAATAATAATTAGTTTTCTGTAATTTTTTTCCTGCACTTTGTCTACCAATTTTAGGCCTACCACAAATCCAATGGCCAGGGTAGGAATTAAAATGCTGTCTATTTGTAGACTTTGCAGAGATATGTTTTTCCAATAAAATACTTGAAAAGGCAATTTGAATAAGTTCATGAAAAGAAAAATCCATGCGGCGGTACCAATGAAATCATTTTTTTCAAAACGCATGGCCAAGAAATACAAATTGGAAAAGGCCCCGGCCAAATTACCCAGCATAGTGGTAATGCCCGCTGCCAAACCAGTGCTAGCCACAAACATAGGATGAGTTGGTACTTTATTCGATTTTCTAAACTCCATCCATAAAATAATAAGAATCGTAAATAAAATAATCATTGCCATTATCTTTCGGAACAAAACTTCATTGATGTCTTTGCCAATAAAATTGCCAATAAGGATACCGGTAATCATCCAAGGTACAATTTTCCAAAAATGGTTCCATTTGGCATGTCGATGGTAATAACTCACTGCAGCAATATCTGATAAACATAATAAAGGAAGCACAACGCCTGTAGAAGCCTTGCTTCCAAACACAAAGGCCATGAGGGTGACACTCAACATGTCAATGCCTTTAAGGCCTGCCTTGGTGAGTCCTATAAAAAAAGAAGCGAGTAGCATAATGCCCCAGCTTTGTAAAGAATATTGTGAGAGTAGGCCCATGCTTTATGTTTAATGATCAATGAAAATAAAGGATCCAATTGTTTTATTCAAATTATCTTTCAGGCTCCTTCCAATTGTCAAATGTTTTTCGATCAATTGAATAAAATTGAACGCGGTCACCCGTTTGAAACAAGGCCAACCGAGTAGGATTTGGATCAAATATTTTAATTGGGGTGCTGCCAATAATTTGCCAACCTCCTGGGCTGTCCATTGGATACACGCCCGTCTGTGATCCAGCAATACCAACACTTCCAGCCAATACCTTGGCGCGGGGTGCAGGATGTCTGGCCACTTGTATTTTTTCAGGCACATTGCCCATATAGGCAAAGCCAGGCATAAAGCCTAGGCAATACACTGAATAAATTTCGCTGCTATGAATTTGAATGATTTCTTCGATGGTGGTATTTTTTAAAGCAGCCATATGGGCTAAGTCAATACCAAAATCTAGCTCATAACAAACAGGCACTTGAATGATTTTGTTTTTCCCTGAATTATTTATAGCAGGTACATTTTCTAAGTTTCCCAATAACAATTTTTTAAAAATAATTAAAGGTTCGTCAGACTGATGCAGGTAATAGCTAGTAATATCAAAAACCACAGTAATAGTTTGGTAAGCGGGGATAATGTCCTTGATCCAAGGATGACTATTTTTTAATGTCTTACAAGTCTCTGTAATTTGTCTAATACTAGCGATTGATGCTTCTGAAACTGCAGCAGGAATAGACACCAATAGCGCATGATCCCCCAAATAATTTATTTGCCATGGGGCCTGAGTAAAACTTGAAGCTGAATGCATCCCAAAAGGTAATTATTATTGTGCTATTTGGCCAAAATAAGGTAAAAAAAAGTATATTTATTCAATCAATTTTTATGAGAAACTATTGTAGAAAAATTATTGCTTTTGCCTTGCTATTTTGCTCCCTGCAAATGTCTGCGCAAATATTTACGAGCACTGCAAATGGACTTTTAAAATTCAAAGAACAGGCCTTGCTTGCTCAAGCAAATAATCAACAGCTTAATAAAGCAGCCAATACGATTACAGTAGATGGCAGGGTAAAATTTCAAACCATGGAAGGTTTTGGCTATGCCCTAACTGGGGGCACTGCGCAATTGATGGATCAACTAGCAGCTCCCCAACAAAAAGCCATCCTTCAAGAAATTTTTGGAAAGGGCCCCAATGATTTAGGCGTATCCTACATAAGAATTAGTATTGGCGCTTCTGATTTAGATGCGCATGTATTTAGTTACGATGATTTACCCAAGGGGGCAACCGATAGCTCACTGACTCATTTTTCTTTGTCTGAAGATAGCTTGCATTTAATTCCGATACTTAAAAAAGCATTGGCCATTCAACCTAATTTGAAAATTATGGCTTCTCCCTGGAGTCCTCCAGTATGGATGAAGTCCAACAATGGGAGCATGGGGGGAAGCCTATTAAAAAAATATTATGCATCCTATGCCAATTATTTTGTGAAATACATTAAGGCCATGGCAGCTAAGGGGATTAGTATAAGTTCAGTAACCATGCAGAACGAACCAGAACATGGAGGCAACAATCCAAGTTTATTGATGAATTCAGAAGAACAAAAAGAATTTTTGAGAGACTACCTTGGGCCCATTTTTAAAAAAGAAAAAATAAAAACCGAAATCGTATTGTATGACCACAATGCTGATCATCCCAATTATCCAATTAACATTTTAGATGATGCTAAAGCAAAATCATATGCAGCAGCCACTGCCTTTCATTTGTATCTAGGTATAGAAGATGCGCTATCTGAAGTGCATCAAAAGCATCCCGATAAGAAAATATATTTTACAGAACAGTGGACAGGTGCCAAGGGCAGCTTTGATGGAGATTTTATCTGGCATTTAGAACATATTGTAATAGGCACGATTCAAAATTGGAGCAGTGTGGTATTGGAATGGAATTTGGCAGCCAATGCAAAATTTGAACCACATACCCCTTTGGGTTGTACAGAATGCAAGGGTGCTTTCACCATTCAGGATCAAGCCATCAGTAGAAATGTGAGTTATTACATTATAGGACAAATTTCAAAATACATAAAACCAGGCGCAGTAAGAATTCAAAGCAGTGTTAACAATGCATCTATTAAAACAGCAGCTTTTGCATTGCCCAATGGTAAGAAAGGTTTGTTGGTTTTGAATACCTCTGAGGCAAAGGAAATAAATTTGAAAGAAGGTTTGAAACAATACCATTTTACAATGCCTGCTCAATCAGCCTCCACCATCATTTGGAAATAAATACTATGAATTATATAAAATTAGATCGTATGAAAAAGGGCTTCTTATTTCTGGCAACCATTTTAGCCACCACGTTTTCATTTGCACAAACAAGCAAAGAGGCTACAATGCATGCTTTTGTCAATAAGTTGCTGGCAAAAATGACTTTGGAAGAAAAATTAGGGCAATTAAACTTGCCTGCTTCTAGTGATTTTGTCACAGGTGCAGTGAGTAGTTCTGATATTGCACAAAAAGTCAAAGACGGCAAAGTAGGGGGAGTTTTTAATATTCGCTCGGTGACTAAAATTAAAGAGTTACAAGAGTTTGCTGTTAAAAATACAAGATTGCACATTCCTTTATTGTTTGGTATGGATGTGATACATGGGTACAAAACAATTTTCCCCATTCCATTGGGGATGTCGGCTACCTGGGACATGCCTTTAATAGAACGATCTGCACGTATTGCAGCTAGTGAAGCAAGTGCGGATGGTATAATGTGGACTTTTTCACCGATGGTGGATTTAACCCGCGACCCTCGATGGGGTAGAACTTCAGAGGGCAATGGAGAAGATGCATTTTTAAGTTCTGCCATTGCAAAAGCCATGGTGCATGGTTATCAAGGAGATGATTTGTCTTTGAAGAATACCATTATGTCCTGTGTGAAACATTATGCTTTGTATGGTGCAGCAGAAGGTGGGCGAGATTACAATACAACAGATATGAGTCGCATCAGAATGTACAATGAATATTTTCCTCCTTACAAAGCTGCAGTAGATGCAGGGGTAAAAAGCGTCATGGTCTCTTTTAATGAAATTGATGGCATTCCTGCTTCAGGCAACAAATGGCTGGTAGACGATGTCTTGCGCAAACAATGGAAATTCAATGGAATGGTAGTTTCTGATTATACAGGCATTCCTGAAATGGTGAACCATGGCATTGGTGATTTCAAAACTGTGAATGAAAAAGCATTGTTAGCTGGGGTAGATATGGACATGGTCGGAGAGGGCTTCTTAAATATGTTTAAACAATCTTTGAAAGAAGGAAAAATTACACAAGCGCAAATTGATAAAGCTTGTGAAAGAATTTTAATCTCTAAATACGAATTGGGTTTATTTGATGATCCTTATAGATATTGTGACGAGAAAAGATCTGCCACAGAAGTATTTACAGAAAAGAATAGAATGGATGCCAGAGTCATTGCAGCTCAAAGCTTTGTCTTATTAAAGAATGAAAGAAATATTTTACCTATAGCCAAAGGAAAAATTATTGCCTTGGTTGGTCCTTTGGCCAATGCCAAAGAAAATATGACCGGTACTTGGAGCGTTGGGGCTGACAATTCAAAATCAATCTCTTTATTGCAAGGATTGACTGAATTGGTAGGTACGTATGGAAAAGTAGTGTATGCGAAGGGTTCCAATTTAGAAGAAGATTTTGAAATGCAAAAGCGTGAAACCATGTTTGGAAAAGACATGGAAAGAGATGCGCGCACTGCCGATCAAATGATACAAGAAGCTTTGACAGTGACTGCCAATGCAGATGTAATTGTGGCTGCTTTAGGAGAAGGCGCGGAAAGCAGTGGAGAAAGTGCTTCTCGTTCTAATTTAGATTTGCCTGTTGCGCAACAAAAGCTATTAAAAGCATTATTGGCCACTGGAAAACCTGTGGTACTAGTTTTATTCAATGGACGACCACTTACTTTAACTTGGGAAGATGCGAATGTTCCATCCATTTTGGATGTTTGGTTTGCTGGTTCTGAAGCGGGCTATGCCATTGCAGATGCTTTGTTGGGTAAAGTAAACCCATCAGGTAAATTAAGCATGAGCTTCCCTCAAAATGTAGGTCAAATTCCTTTGTACTACAATCATAAAAATACGGGACGTCCATTAAGTAAATGGTTTTCTAAATTCCAATCTAATTATTTAGATGTAAGCAACGATCCCTTATATCCATTTGGTTATGGCTTGAGCTATTCTAAATTTGAGTACAGCAATTTTGCAGTGTCGGACACCGTATTGAAAGGCAATAAGAAATTAATAGCTAGCGTGGAGGTGAAAAATACCAGCGCCACTATTGGTAAAGAAGTAGTGCAAATGTACATTAGAGATGTGGTGGGATCGGTGACAAGGCCAGTGGAGGAATTAAAGGGTTTTCAAAAAATAGAATTGGCTGCTGGCGAAATGAAGAAAGTGAGTTTTGAAATCACACCAGAGCTGTTGAAATTTTACAATACTGATTTAAAATATGATTGGGAGCCAGGGGAATTTCAAATTATGGTAGGAACCAATTCAAGAGAGGTACAAAAGCTAAAAGTAATTTGGACGAAATAATTAAAAAAAATATAATTTAAGAATATGAATGCTAGAAGAAAATTTTTACAACAAGCAGCCACTTTAACGATTGGGGGTACCTTATTCAATAAAGCTAGTTGGGCCAATGGTTTGATGACCAATGCTACTTTGCCTGCACCAGGCATTCAGTTGTTTACCTTATTTAATGAAATGGACAAGGATACAGTAGGTACTTTAACTAAGGTAGCTGCTGCAGGCTATAAAAATATTGAGTCTGCATTTAGTAAGCAGTCCGGGTTCTACGGTAAAAAACCTAAAGAATTTAAAAGCTTATTAAAGGATATGGGTATGGACTGGCGTTCACATCATGTAGGTGGTGCTCCATTAAGACTGCCCCCAGGCTATAAATTGCCCTTGGGTCCGGATGGTCAACCAGTAAAAATTCCTGTGATGAAAAACCTAAGAGACAATAGTCAAGAATTGGTAGACTTAGTGGCAGAAGCAGGCATTGAATATTTAGTTTGTGCGAATATTCCAATTGATACTGTAGACGAAATTAAAGCAGCAGCTGCTATTTTACAAAAAACAGGGGAGCAGGCCAAAAAAGCAGGCATACAATTGGTCTACCACAATCATGCCACCGAGTTTAATAAGGTGGGAGACCTAGTATCCTATGATTATTTTTTAACTCAGCTAAGTGCAGCTATTTTAAAAATGGAATTGGATTTGGGCTGGGTATTTAAAGCCAAAAAAAATCCGGTAGATATATTCAATCAAAATAAGGGCCGTTTCCCATTGATACATGTGAAGGACATGGATGCCGCTGGAAATATTGTTCCTTTTGGCACAGGTAGTTATGATTTTAAAGAAACCTTCCAGCAGATGGATGCGGCTGGGTTGAAGTATTATTTCTTAGAACAAGATTTTCCTAAAAATCCATTGGAAGACATCAAGACTTCCATTCAGAATTTTGAAAAATTTAAAAAAACATTATAGGTTACTAATTAATTTAACTTTTCCCTTTGATAGTAGTTTATTAAGTGCGTTTGCAAAAAAACCTCCTACGAGCCATCGAGGAGGTTTTTTAATTCAAGCCTATTGTAAGTTTATTTAATTACTTGTTCAGTAATTTTACCGGTAGTCTTATGCTTTAAGATTAATTTCTTAGTACCATAGTGAGTCATCTCTTCTTTAATTAAGTAATGATCTTGATCGTATTCTACCAAATGACTTTCTTTGGTCAAACCTGTTTTTCCTCTCCAAATATCTAATTTAACCGGCTCCCATAATTTAGATTTAGCAGAACGGTAAGCAGCATCCAATACACAGTTTACAATATAACCATCGTAAAAAGTTTCTTTAGGCGCTTCGCCTTTTTCCATCGAATTAAACATATCCATAAACATATGGTTGTACCCTAATTCATTTAATTCATCGCCCACTGGGAACAACCAACCACTATTGCTTTCCGACTTTTCTGAAATATAATCGCCTCCTTTGCCTGTGGTAAACATTTCAAATCCAGTTCTTAAAAAACTATTGATCCAAATAGTACCTTCTGTGCCCATTACTTCATCACGTAAATCTAAGCCACCTCTAAATGTCCAGCTTACTTCAAACTGACCAATAGCACCATTCTCATACTTCACTAATCCAATGGCATGGTCTTCGGCGTCAATAGGTTTTACTTGTGTATCGGCCCAGCACATTACTTCAATGGGCTTAATATCTTTGCCAATATATGATCTTGAAATTTCTACGCAATGGCAGCCAAGGTCTAAAATACAACCACCACCTGCTTGTTCAATATCCCAGAACCAGTCACTATGGGGGCCAGGATGTGTTTCACGAGACTTTGCCCATAAAATTCTTCCTACGGCACCTTCTTTCACAGATTGGTTGGCCTTGATAAATTTAGGCGTATAAACCAAGTCCTCTAAATAACCATTGAATATGCCGGCTTCTTCTACTGCAATCAACATTCTTTTTGCTTCCTCTCCATTACGGCCTAATGGCTTAGTAGTCATGACTGCTTTTTTATGTTTGCAACATAACATCACAGCAATCTCATGAATATTATTAGGAAGGGCAATGCAT
>Ga0114960_10001158_pt1 | contig 21355 bp, 24 predicted proteins | sample C_130625_MF_Meta_FD_92637 | JGI IMG/M metagenome (GOLD analysis project Ga0114960, IMG submission 92637) | Freshwater microbial communities from Lake Croche, Canada to study carbon cycling - C_130625_MF_MetaG | ecosystem: Environmental > Aquatic > Freshwater > Lake | place: Lake Croche, Canada... | reverse complement strand
TCATTTAATACTCTGCATAAAGGAATGATTCCATTTGATGATCCATTGGCACCTCTAATATATGAGTTCTTTGATCTAATTTTTGACAAACAGAGACCGATTCCTCCGGCGCTTGCAGAAATAGTGGCGCAATCACCGATCGTCTTATAAATTCCACGTACCGAATCTTCCATTCCAAGAAGGAAACAAGAGGCGTATGCGGGACGGGGTGTTCCAGCATGGTATAATGATGGAGTGGCGTGTGTAAAATATTTATTACTCATTAATTCATAGGAAATGAGAGCTGATTTTAAATCATCTTTATAAATACCGATTGAAACACGCATAAAAAGATGTTGAATTCGTTCAACAACTTTATCACCCGCTTGCATTAAATATGATTTTTCCAATGTTTTAAACCCAAAGTATTCAAATAAATAATCTTTTTCGTAATCAATAATTGCATTTAATTTATCTTTATTTTTCATGACAATTTCATATACATCATCTGCAATTAATCTATTAATATTTCCATCTTTATCTTTATTATTGTACAAAATATAAATTGTTTCAGAAAATGAAGGAGACGTTGATTTATGATTATTAGAAATGATGATTCTACTAGCTAATGTTCCATAATCTAAATTAGTTGTTTCCATGGAAACACATATTTGTGCGGCCAATTCATCAAGTTCAACAGTGGTTACATTATTATAAATTTGGCTACATACTTTTTGAGCAATGATTATTGGATTAATTTCTTCAGATAATCCATTACATAATTTCTTAATTCGGCGAGTCACTTTATCGAAAGAGACCTCTTCTTTAGCACCATTTCTTTTGATTACACAAAATGAGTTAGACATAATATTATTATCGATCATCTTATATATATGATTCTTTATTATTTTTTTTCAATTTTTATTAATTTTTATTAAATTAATAAAAAATATAAAAAGCGGTATTTGCATATGTAAGTTTTTTTCAATTTTTATTAATTTAATAAAAAATATAAAAAGCGGTATTTGCATATGTAAGTTTTTTTCAATTTTTATTAATTTAATAAAAATTAATAAAAATTATGTAAGTTTTTTTCCAAAAAATCATGACACATATAATATATGATATAATTAATAATAAAATTATAATGAGAAAATAAAAATTGAAAAATATTTTATTCTTAAGTTTATTCTTACTATTCCTATTATAAATTAATAACATATGGAAATCCTTAATGAACAATCAAACATAAATACGAAAAAAGTTAAAAAGACTAAAAAGTCCAAAACCAATGATGAACCAGTAATTAGTGAAAATGTAGTTGAAGAAAATGCTGTTGTAGAAAAGACAATTGTTGAAAATAAAAATGAAGAACCTATCGATGTTAGTGAAAAAATTAACATTACTCAAGAAACAATTATTGAAAACCCTTCTTCTGACGAAGTAGATGATGACAATAATGATACTGAAAATAAAATTTTTGAAGAAATTAGTCTAGAAACCTTTAAATCAAAGGTTGAAGCTGCTACAAAACTTAATAATGAACTTATTAGTGATTTTAAAAACATTGAAATGTCTCCTGATTTTATTAAAACTATTGACAAGCCTCTTAATCAACTAGATAAGAGCCATGACAATCTTAAAACAGCAATTAAAGATTCTACAAATAAAGCTTACATTCAATCTTCCAAAAATACTAAAAAGAAGAAGGCTATTTTGACTTCTGAAGAGAAGAAAAATAAGAAACCATCTGATGTATCTAAACTTAAGGAAACATTTCCTTTTGTTAGACAATTTTTGAAAATTGGCGATGATACATTGGCTAGTAAGGCTGATATGTTAAGAGCTATTCCTGCTTATGTTAAGTCGGAAAAAGCCAAAAAAAATCCTGATATTGATGTTATTATTACTGTTAAGGAACAAAAGAAAGCTAAGGGTGATAAGTCACCTCCTGTTTTTATTGAACTTCCTGAACCAACAATTGACAATCAACAATTTAAGATTATTGGTGATTTAGTTCCTTTGTTTGAAGGTATTAAGAAGGAAATGATTGCTCGTAATAAAAGTGTCGAAAATTTTCCTACAACTTTGAAATACAAAGGTATTATGACTTATTTGGCTTATTGCTTCCCTCCTACTACTAAGGCCAAGTAAATAGTAATAATTTTATTATTATATTATTAATTTAAAAAAAATTATAAAAAAAAACCTAATTCAATAAACTTTCAATTTTACTTGAAAACATATCAGCACATGATGCTTCTACTTCATTATTATCAACTATTATTTGATTTTTAACATAGTTTTTAAAAAGTCTCTGTAATTTAGGGATATTTTTTAAATCCATATAAGATTTTGAACAATAATGCTTACTTAACATAAAATAATTAATTTCTTGTAGAATATCATTATAAACTTGTATTGCAATATTTAAAATTATAAAAATGTCATTACTAATAATATAATTTTCAATATCAGTAATAAACTTTTTATTATAATAATATTTATAAATATTTTTATTATTTTTTATTGTATTTAAAAATAAAAGATCAAGTTGTGTTAAAATTCTTTTGCTTGGAGCAAGAGGTGAATTTATATTAAAATTATTATTTGTACAAGAACAAAAAACCAAAAAACTCCATGGAATTACATAATTTCTGCCAACTAGCCCATTATTATAATTGTATGTGGCTGTTTCTAGAGCTTTATTAAATTTTATTAATTGAACTAATAAACTATCTTGTGCAAACAAATAATAAAAAATTACTTCTGCTGATGTATAGTTGCCATAATTAGTTGATCTTTTTGTTCGTAATATATTAGCGATTTTATTAGAAACAGTAGCATTTTCACTAATTAATTGTTGTTGATTATATATATTTGTGCTATAATTAAAATATAAAAAAGATTTCATTGTTTCTTGATCAAGTAATAGAGGAATAAAATTTATGCTACGATTATTTATGATAAAAGAGGGACACATAAAAGGTACAGGAAGAGTTTTTTTTACAAAACATTGTCGGAAAAGATTAGGTACAAAAAAACTGAAATCTAGAGAATTTTGGTCGAAATTACCATAAAAAGTTAATCCAACTGCTGTTATATTTTGTGTTTTCAAATAGGGAAATGAGCATGGAATAGTTTCATTCTCTATACTTTGTAAAATCATTTCAACTTCTGATTCTAATTCAATATAATTACTAACATTACCGAAATTACTATTAATAAATCCTATAATATTTGAATTACTCATACATAGTATATTATATATATTTTATAATAAAATATATTTTTATTATAAAATATATTTTTAAAAAAAATATTATAAAGATATTTTGGTCTTTATACATAGCTTAATAATGGAATTTAAATATTCGACAATAATTCAAAAAATTTTTAGAGGATTTTATTTAAGACAAAATAATATCATTCAATCTTCGTATTACCAAACTAAACATTGGCGTCAAACACGACTATGGTATAATGGTGGTAAAAGCAATGAATGTGAAAATTACCAGAAATCATGTATTTACCATATTACAAAACAGGAACTAATAAAAACAGATAAAAGATTCAATATTTCTAATAATGAATTGATTGAAAATAAAAACCCCATGAAAAATAATGACGGATATGAATATACTGAAAACTTTGATGGAGCTTTTGAATTTAATAAAAATACATATTTATTTAATCTTAAATTTTGCTGTGATGATGGAGGATCTCAAACCAGAACTATGCGAATTGTCTATTATTTTATAAAATTACAATTAGAGTATCTACTAATGAAAGATAGTCATAAATATAAAACTTCATTATTTTTTATAAATATTTTAGATGGTGATACTTCATATAAAAATCAAGACAAATTTTTATATTTAATAAATAAGAATAAGTATGAACTTATTAAAAAAAATGTTTTTATTGGTGACATGAAAATGTTTCAAGATTATTGGAAAGATGAACAATGGCTACCCTTAAAAATACCACAAAAAAGACCATTTCATCAATGATTATTATTACTGTTATTTTCATTATCAATTAATTCCAAAACATGATGAATCAATGTATATGCAAAATCAAATGTAATACGTTTTCGTGCAAAATTATTTTTGGATTCCCTATAATTAGTCATAAATAGCGAATAATATTTTTCTCTATATTCATTTAATATTTTATTAAATTTTTCAACCACTAGTTTCTGTTTTTCATTATTAATTTCTGGAGTAATAACAATACTCGCATAAGAACGAGCTGATAAATTAGGTGTCTCATCTATATAAACTTTTTCATCGGATACAATTGATAAATTTATTCTATTATCTTGGTCATCATCTATACATTTAATTAAAATATTATTATTTTTAAAATATTTATTTTTAGACGTGAGTCTTACAATTCTATAATGGTCCGTTTTTTTTAAATTATAAATTTCTCCTCCATATGTATAATTATTTAACTCATTAAAAACAAAATTAGTATTAATTCCATTTGGAAAAATAGTTATTTTAATGTTGTTTATTTCATCTAAATTTTCTTTCTTTAATTCAAATTGGAAACTACATATTGTGTATGCTGTATCACTAAAAACTTTTTCTTGAAAAATATTTAGATGAATAATTTTATATTTTTTTAAAAAATTATGTCTTAATAATATATCATTTAGTTGGATTGAAGACCAAAAATTTAATGGTAATATAATAATACCCCCGCATGCATTATTTATAGAATTCATTGTAATTTCCTTTAAAAAACATTTGTAAAGATCTGATACTCCATATTTATCAAATAAAGTTTTATTTGTGGATTTATTTCGTGCTAAAAAGGGTGGATTTGTAATTATAAATTTATTTACATACGAAGGTGGATCTAATAATGTATCTCTCTTAATAATAAAATCTTTTTGCGGTTCTATATCATAACATTCAATATTATATTTAGATAAATCAGTCTCTTTAATAAAATTTAATAAATCTCCGCGTCCTGCAAATGGTTCTATTATATTTGTTATATCATTTGGAATATAAAAATTTTGTAATATATAATCATAATTTGTTGTCATGAACTGACCATAATAATGTTTATGTTTTTTGTTATCCATAATATTAATTATTAACTAAATAATTAAGTAATTTAATGAAAAAGATTTTATATAAAAAAATAAGTAACTAATAAAATAATTAAATATTACTATCTAAACGTATTTATAAGAGCCAGTTCCTTTTCCAACAGCAACTAATACTTGCGTTATATACAAATAAAAGGCTTTTGGGCTTTTAAAATTATTTTTATAATAATTTTTTTGAAAAATAAGGCATCCATAATCTAAATTATTTCCTAAACTATACCTATAAACCCCAATATCTTGAATCATTCCTAATGCAATTCTAGATAAATAGGCCATATGCGAAATTTCCGGGGATGGATACCAATGTAAAATCATATATCTATACTCAGCAACTTGTTGTGCAAATGCTAATGAAAATTGTTCATCCAAATTGTTTTCTACTTGATAATATGTTTTCCATGGAATTTTGTAATAACAGCCGCATTTTTTATTTGCGGTAAGAAATTCGGCCAATTTTAATGCAGAATTATATCCTACAAAAGAGTACATTAATAATGGATGTAGTATAAAATAATCTTGAATCGCCTCCTTATTTTTATCAATTGTATATTTATATAATGCATTTGGAATAATGGCAGTATCTATAATAGCCGGATTTTGTAAAGGTAAAATAGTAACTTTCATAATATTATGTATATAATAATATTATAAAATTATATTGAAGAATTATATTATATTTTTTATTAAAAAATATTTGAAATCTTCTAAGAGGTAATACTAATAACCCACATAAAAAAAGCAATTACTAAAAACAATAATCCAATGTATAACATATTTTCACCTTTTGTAAAAATTAACAATAATGTATTTATGTCTCGCTCTTTTTGGTCTTCTGAAAAATAAATTGATATTCCATTTATAATCTCTATATAAACTGTACTAGATTTTTTTATCAAATCAGATAAAGAGAGATTATATATTTTTTTATTTTCTGATAATGAAATTTCATCTTTATTTTTTTGAAATATGGATGAATATAATTTATTATATTGTTCTGATATTTTTAGTCTTTCATAATCGGAATATTCCATTGTAAAATCTTTTTTTAAAACATTTATAGAGGAGCTATCTGGACTAACTGGTTTTTGATTATTTTCCGCTAATAAATATTTATCATAAAAACCACTCATATATATTATATAAATAATTTTTTATTATTTATAAATATAATCGTGCTAGAAAATAATAATTTAATTTTTTATCTACAAACTAATCATAAATATTTCTAATTTTTTATCCACAAAATAGTGTATTCATATTAATGAATGCTCTATTATATGGATAAAATAGTGTATTCATTTTCATGAATGCTCTATTATATGGATAAAATTTTTTATCCACAAAATAGTGTATTCATATTAATGAATGCTCTATTATATGTATAAAAATTATAATTTTTATCCACAAAATAGTGTATTCGTAAAAATTACTAATAAAAGGGACTCCACATAAGTGAGTGGTCTAAAATTATTTTCAATATTTTCTAATGTTTTATTTTCAGAAATCGAGTAGATTATTTTAGGAACCATAATATTATAAGTTAAATATATAATATATCCTTTTATCAATAAAGCGATTAATGATATTAAAAATACCATAAGCATATTTGATGAACTTTTATTATTGTTTATACTTCCACCGTGCATAGATTTATTTGCACTAAAAGATTTTACGATATTTTTTATTAAAAAATTAAAAGTTGTCATTGAATTTATATATATATATATATAAATACTTTTATTTTTTATCTTTAATAATTTTATAAATATTTATATTACAAAATAATGTTTTGTCAAATTTTTTAAATATATTAAATATTTTTAAATATATATCAAATATTTTTGTAAAATTTTTTGTAATCTCTTTTTCAGAACATATTTGCGCATAAATTTCCATTGAATTAAAATTATATCTACTCAATGATATAACAATTCTGACATCATTTTTTGAAAAATTATTTGAAGCACATTTATAAAAATCTCCTAATTTTTTAGCATATTTTTTTCCAAATGTTTCATTCATATTATCAATATTAAATTTACCTTCTTTATAAATAATTATAATGCCATTATTAAATTCAAAATAAGGAATTTTTGACTTATGTATAAAAATCATAAAATCGCTTATAGTATTTTTATCAAGATTATATAAACTTAACTCAGCAAAATCTCTAAAATTAATTTCTAATAAATGTAGTTGTAAAATACATTCTATTATTAAAGAATTATTTTTATTTTTATATTTTTTATATAATTTTTCAGATAATTTCATATATTTATATATTATAATAAAATTTTATTTTATTTTAATTATATAATTTCAAAAATAATTATAAAACAATCCTAACTCAATATTCAACCAATTTTAGATCATTTCAAGTTATTAAACCAGGATGAGAAATGAGAACTGGTTTGCTATAAATAAAATCATGAGGAAGCCGCCGCATGTTAATATCAAAATAGTTGCAATCAGGATCAAGTGAAGCCCATTTCATGGTTTGAAAATCGAAAAAGTCGAATGTTCTTTCATCATATTCTCCTCCAAAAATGAATACCTTTGAACCAACTAAAATAGAATCGCATTTATAGCGATTTAATTCAGAATTTGAAATAAATTCCCATATTAAAGTCTTTTTATTACGTTTTTCAATAGTTGTAGGATAATTTCCACCAATTGCATATAACTCATCCTCAAAAATAAATAATGAGAAATTGGCTCGTCCAATATTCATATTATTTTCCAATTGCCAAGTACCTATTGATGGGTCGAATGACTCCACACTTTGCTGAAAATCATTATTTTCATCAAAACCGCCACAAACGAAGATTCTGCCTTCATATATGATAGAAGCAGCTGAATATCGACCAATGTTGAGCTTTGCCTGATGTGCTATCCACCTTAACTTGCCTGATTGACCAATTTGCTCGGTGAGCTCATACACAATATTTGAAGGAAAGCATTGGTGTGTATCAGGGTTTGTATTAAACCCACCAATGACAAATAATTTGTCACATAAAACAACTGCTGTTATATCTTGACATGATTCTGGTAAATCTTCAGCTGGTTCCTTTCTTTTTTGGGTTAAAGTATCTAAGCGTTCTAAAGTTCCCTTAAATGAAGGAGACCCAGTGCTTATTGATATAACTTCACCATTATTGTATAAAGCAACATCTAAACGTTGAGCTTGCAGCATTGAAGTACTTGATTCAAAATTAATAGATTCATCATCATGTTTTATGATCATTTTCATTACTTTATTAGTAGTCATATGACCACTATGACCACCCATTAATAAAACTTCTTGGTTCTTGTTAGCAAAAAAATGCTCATACACAGCCTTTGTGTAGCTTATCTGAGTTGGAGGATCAACTCGTGAAAGCTTGGTAGAAACTAAATGATTCCAAATGTTCTTCGCCACAATAATACTATCATTATTCAGTTTTCTATTACAAAAACCTAATATTGTCAAGCTATGTATATCTAAAAACTGCAAAGTTAAAAGGAGACTATATTGAGATAAGTTTCTAAAACTTATAGAATCCATGATGGGATCTTGCATAATGCCAAAAATGGGGTTTATTCTATTTTTGGCATTTTTTCTTGCTCGCCTTTGACTCCTTCTTCTGAAAAGGGGTTGCATTTTCAATAAATAATATTAAGGTGGTTCAATAAATTATTTAATTTTCACCAATCAATTTTTTTTGTCATTTTTTTTGTAAATTAAAATTATTTTATATAATTTTTTTTATAAGTAATAATATAATATATGTTTAATAATTATTTAATAAAAATAGTATTATTTATAGTAATTTTTTTAATTTTATTTTTGATAAATAAATATACTTTTCCAAAAAACAGTGAAAAATTCGGAGTTTATTGCGGTAGTTATAATAATGCTACTGGTGGTCCAGATGAACTTAATTGTAAAGGCAATTCTGAATGCAAGTGGAATCCATACACATCTAAATTTGGAACTGTTAAGGGATGGTGTGGATTACAAAGTTAGGAAATAATGTGACTCTGGGATTACTTGAAAAAAATTGATAGGTATTTTTCCAGAAAAATATCCTTACCTAATCTAATGTCCCCAAAAAGGACCTTGCATCAAGTATGCATGATACCCAAAAGGTGTTATCGAGCAGTACACGCACCACTGTGAGAATCACAGTTAATTTATTGCAACCCGCAAAAAACGGCCTTCAAAAAGTCAGTTCTGAGAAGCATTCTCAGTTTATAAATAGACTATACATATTTAACTTTTCCATATTTCTTTTCTCTATTAAATCCAATTTTATTATAATAACAATTTTCCGAAATTTTCCATGGTTCGGGTACCATTTCAAAAGTTCTATTGCCACAATCGGCGTTATACTGTGTTGGTTGTGGAATATAATTATTAGTACATTGTAAAAAAGTGCCATTGACTATTGGGCATTCATATTCACGCGATTTATAACATTGATCGGTACTTAAATTGGGCACTTGACACTCTTCTAATGCATTTAATTCTTTTGAACTAATACCCACTTTATAAGGTACCTTTCCCAACTCATTCATAAAATTATCTATTGTATAATTCTTTACTTTTAATAAAGTTATCCACAAAACTATTAATAATATCATTAATAAAATAAAGGAGATAAATAACATCTATATATAAAATACATTAGAAATAAAATTTATTATAAAATAATACAAATAAGAAAAAACAAAAAATATTTATAATAAATCTAAAAATTTTAAATCATCTAAATTTTCTATTCCTTCTAACTTATTAAATTCAATAAACTTTTTTATAACATACGGATATTCAAAATACTCTTTTTCATCATAAATCTTATGCCATTTTAAATTTTCATTATTATTTTTAATGTGTATTTCATATTTTAAAATAATCTCTTCTAAACTTAAATTTTTATCTATATTTTCTCTATACCATTTGACCGTATGATGATTCTCATCAGCATATTGCTCAATAGTTCCATTATAATTTGAATCATGCCATTGTGTAAAAACGTCTCTTAAGAAGACTCTCCTAAAATTCTTTATTTTAGCATCAAATTTGAAAGGACTATTTTTCGGGCCAGTGTTAAATAATTTATGAAATTTCTTATTTGGATCATATGATGGCATATCTCCAATTTCGGGCCAATATATGTCTCTTGTATTTTTGAAAAAAAAGGGATGTGGAACCAACCATATTTGACTCTCATCTTTGGGTGTATGTAATAAGTTTTTTTCTAAAAATACAATGGATGTTAGACCAAATGTATAACCTTCTTGAATTAAATTTGGAATTTGGGAAATATCATTATGCCCATTTGTATTATTAAAAAATATTTCATCACCATCTTGTAATAAATAGTAATCTGCATAGTTTTTTGTTAATTCAATGGCAAATTTTTTACGGTCTCGCAATTTCAATTCCGATTCTAAAATTATCATATTTAAATTCCAAATTTTCTTACAATATTCAACAACTTCTCTTGTTTTGTCAATTCCTTTTTGGATTAAAACCACATATTGATATACAATTTCTTTGGAACTAGCTATTGCTAAACCAATCATATTCTGTTCATCCCAAACAGGCATTATACAAACTATTTTAGGTTTTGAATTGGAATACATAATATTTTAATTTATAAATTTTTGTTAAGAATTTAAACTTATTTATTTTTTATATATAATATAAAAAAAATAAAGATAAGAAAGATGTAAAGTTATTTTATTTAAGAGTCAAACGTAATTGGGGTGTCAATACTTTCAAATGATTCTGTACCATCCTTAAATTGAAAAGTACATAAATAATTTCCGTTATTATCTAAAACATTAAATTTAATAAATTCTCTAAAATCAACATCAACATTTTTTGGTTCATTTAAAAATGTAATCATTGAAGATTTAAAACCTTCAACATTTAGTCCTGGCTTTACTGCAGAAAAACCAAGTGGAATAAATAAAGTTCCTTTTAAAGAATAATTAAATATAACTTTTTTATCTTGATATTGTTCCAAATTTTTATAAAAACTATTCCACATAATTAATCCTTCTGTGACAGATTTAATAACACATACTTCTCCAACTAATCCACATACAGTTATTAATAATTTTTTTTTTTGAGATTTTAGTATATATTCAAATAACCCAGTAGATAAATCTTGTATTTTATTTTTATTATGATAATTTTTTGTAACATAGTTAGATTTATATGTTGCTAGACCATTATTATTTTTTGCATTTTTAGCGGCTTTTTCAGCGGCTTCAGCCGCTTCAGCGGCTTCAGAGGCTGTTACAGCCATTGAAGCTGCTTTTTCTTCTTTTTCCTCTTTTTCCTTCTTTGCTGCAATATGATTTCTTTTTAATGATAATTTCCAATGATAGTTAAATGCAGAATGAGATTCATAATGACAATATTGTCCTTTTACTAATTGTACAAAAGTTTTATCATTATTTTCTAAAACAAATGGATTTCTTTCAATAAATTCATAACTTGGATCAACTGATTTTACAGTTTTTAATGGTATTCCAATAGGCTTATTTGCAGTTATTATTGATAATACTTCAGCAGCGTATATAGTGGAAAGCATTAAAAAACTAATATTTGAACCAATAATAGGTTGTAATTGAAGGATTGGTGCAAAATTATCTATACTAAAATTAATATTGTTAAATTTGTTACTATATTTTTTAAAATATTTTTCAATTGTTATAGATTGTTCGCTATGTATTTCAGTAATATTTTTTAATTCTAATCCATAATTATAATTATTGTTACCATTTTTTCGAGGACATACAAAACTATCATTTATGCAATGTGGTGCCCAAGTATTTGTAGGTTTCTCGCTAACTTTTTCTTTAACAGCTAATGATAAATGATTTATTGGGTGAAAATCTCTTGTAAAAATTATATTTTTATTTGAATCTATTAAAGATGCTATTTCGACTGCTTGTTGTATAGAATCATTTATTTTTTCCATTAATCCTCCCTTAAGAAAAGATCCTCCTTTTATAAAGCAATTTTGATAATCAACAACAACTAAATATGTATCAATTAAATTACTATTTCTTTGATTATTTTGACCTAAAGTAATATTTCTTTGATTATTTTGACCTAAAGTATTATTTTGACCTAAAGTATTATTTTGACCTAAAGTAATATTTCTTTTAATCCAACTTTTATTATTACGTATTTTAGAAGTAGGATTTCCACTCATTGTTATATATATATATATGTATATATAATATTTTTTTTTAGATTATATAATATTTTCTTAAAAATAATAACTATTTTATTTTCTATAAATATTTTTAGAAACAACAAAATTATTAGGAGTAATTACTTCCAAACTTATTTTAAAAACACTATTTCCATCAATACTAAAATCACTTTTTATAAATCCAGCTTCATAATAACAATTATCATTTTTAATTTCAAAATTAATAATTTTGCCTGATTCGTTTATAAAAACTAATGATAATTGTGATATAATTGTATTCATATTATAAATAAAATTTATAATAAATGCCAACTGAAATTTAGTATTTTCATATAATTTAGGAATAATTATATAAAAATTAGAAGCATCTTTAATTAAAATATCAATATTTAAACTTTTATTTTTAATTGTCTCTTGTAAATCTTTAAAATCGTTACTCCCAACTGGTTGTATCTTATTCTTCTCTTCTGCAAAATAATTTTCAGGCAATGATAATTCAATATATTCGGGATGTGTCGATAATAGAGACAATCCATATTTCTCACTAAAACCGTAAAAATTTTCATTATCATAAATTAATAATCCTCCAACCATCTTTTCCTGTATTCCTATTGCAACTCCTTTTTTAAAAACCCCGCCGCCTTCACACGTCAATGGACCAAAAATATAATCATCACCTCCCTCATTATCTGGAATAGAAGAAACATTTTTTGTACTTAATATTTTTATATTTTGTGTTATTAAATCTTTTTGACTTAACATAATTGCTAATTTATTTTATGAATTATTTTTTAATATAGTTTTTGAGAATAAATATATGAAAATATAAATTTTAAAAAAAAATATAATAAAAATTGATTATTATTATTTGAATTAGTTTATTAATTTTTTTAAAGCTTTATATAATTAATAAAGATGAATCAATGGTTATCAGGAATTACTTCTTCATGTTGTTCAAATAAATATAATTTTTTATATGGATTTTGTTGTCCTTCATGTGCAATTGCAACTGCTAAATCTAATTTTGACAATTCTAATTGGATATTTAATTTATGTTGTTTTGGATTATGTCCAAATCATTGCATTGTTCGCACATATATTCGTAAAGGATATGATATAGAAGGAGACCATATGAATGATTGTTTTTATGGTACGTGTTGTATCTCTTTTTCAGCAATTCAATTATTAAATGAAGTAAGTACTCGCGGTCTTCGTAAAAAAAATATAAAACCAAATAATGAATCAATAAATAAATATGAAAATATAGTAAAAAATACTCCAATGTGCTTTGATAGTATTTCTAAAAATATTGATTGCGTATGTACTTGTATGAATATGCCCTGTGAAACTGCATCGGTATATTCTAATATTATAGGATATCCTTTATGGTTTGCATTTTTGTCAAATATCAATATTTGTCAATTAAATCACATTGTTCGACAAGAATATAATATTGTTGGGGATGAATTAAATAATGATATATTTATTCCAATTATTTATGGTTATACAGCACTTGAAAATATTCGTAATATTTATTTTTCATTTATTTTACCTAAAGAAAAAATAGAAAATGATGAAATAACAGATTTATTAGATAATTTTCATAAAAAATCAACTATGCAGATTTAATTTATTAAATTAATATATTAAAAATTTAAAATTTAAAAAATTATAATAAAAAAAATTGATTGTTAATTAATTAATTGTAATAAATACATCATATTACTTATATTAATGGTGAAAAATGTCATCACATAAACCCAAATTTATATTCTTTCACAACAATACTGATTTACCAATCAATGTTGGTGCTTGGAATGACCAACATGTTTTTCGCTATACGAAAATTAATGCAGGCATAAGGCAATTATTATATAGCACTGATGGCAAATGGCATTTAGATTCTATGTTTCAAGACAAAGAGGCTCGCGATGAATTGATAAAACAAGGTTTAGGAGAGAAAACTTATTATGAAATTGGTGAATTTAGTTCAGAACCTTGTGCTCCTGGTAATTATGTAAAATTAGAGTACCAGAATAAAAAAAATCAAAAATTTGCATGTCTCTATACAGAAATTAATGAAGTCAATGATGGATGTCCAAAAGGTCTAATAACTTTTTCAAAAATAGAAAAGAAGAAAAGGAAGAAGAGGAATAGAATGAATAAAAGTATTAAGTAAAAAAAAAATTTTATCAAATATTCCACCTAAATAAGTTTGAAGTTGTTTATAATTTTTATTTTTTGAATTAAAGAATATATTTCCTATTTATAATTATCATTCTCTTATACAATGCGTTAATGAAAGATTAGGTATATCAGTAAATTATTTATCTTCATTAGAATCACTCGAATCATCATGAGAATAATTAAATTCTTCTTCTAATTCTATATCATTAATAGTCTGACAATCACCAATCAATAAAAATATTTGAAAACCATCAAATTGATCGATATATATAAAATCCTCAAGAATTTCAAAATCATTTTTAGATAACTTATTCATAAAAATAAGTTTTCTAACAAGTTCTCGTATCTTAAAAAATTCTTTTTTAAAATTATTAATTTCTTTAATACATTTAACAACAAGTTTATTAATAAAATTATGTTGAACTTCTTCAGTGATATCATACGACTGACAATGATTTAACTCATAGACTAAGAATTCACGTTTAAAATCATGATCATAACTAAGATTACAACACATTGGTAAAAAATCATGTTCTCCTGAATATTCATTATCACAATAACATAAAACTTCCCTAAAAAATTGATATATTTCGGTAAAAATAACTTCTTCAGTTTTTTCAAAAAAATCTTTATTTTTATCTGATAAAATAGCATATATTGCAAATCCTCTGGCAAGTGAATTTAGATCTTCATAAAATTCCCTATCATCCACTTCTTCTAATTTAATATATCCATTTTTCCCGTGTTTAAAATCTAAAAAAGTTAAATCTCTAGATTTAGAAGAGGCACAAAATAGGCTACATAATTTTTCATTGTAATTCTTTTGTACTTCTTCTTTTGTTGTATAACTGAAAAAATCATCTTCTTTACACTCACAATCGCCAGCACCATGATCGCAATAATAACATTTTTCTGTTATCTCAATTTTATAGTTCATATTAAAATTATTTTTAATGAAACTCCATAAATCAATTTTTGGAATTTATTCCTGATATACATAAAATATATATATATCATGAATATATATTTCAATTTTTTTCTTTAATTATCATAATAAATTAACAATGGAATGATAAAAAAAATTGATTTTTATTATTACTATATTAAGATGATTAAAATATTTCAAATCAAAAAATAAAAAAATGCCATTTCAAACAACTAATTCTATATTCTTTCAAAACAATGCTGATTTACCAATCAGTATTAGTTCATGGAATAAAACAGTTTTCACAAATATAAAAATTAATCCAGGAGAAAGACAATTATTACACAGTTCAGTTGGAGAATGGCATTTAGACTCTATGTTTCATGATAAAAATGATCGCGCATTATGGATAAAACAAGGCTTAGGAGATAAATCTTATTACACAATTGGAAAATTTCGTTCCAATCCCTGTGCCTCTGGTAAATATGTATGGTTAGATTATCAGGAACATCAAATATTTGAATGTTTCTATACAGAAATAAATGAAGAAAGTGTTAAAGGTCTAATAACTTTTTCAAAAAAAGTTTTATGAATCATTGACACCTAAATATGTTTTAAGCTGCTTAAAATTTTTATTTTTTGAATTAAAATGGAGTATGACAACATATGAAAAAGTAGAAATATTTCCTCCAACAAAATAGTCTGACTCTTTTGCAATAATAAGATCTATAATTGCATGTAACTCTCTATATTTATAAAAATTGTCCATATATTGATGTTTATCAACTAAATTATATTTATTTTTAATCTCTTCATAATAATTATTATTCATATTTTCTGATAAACCCAATCCTGTACAAATAAATACTTTCTGACCAACCATTTTTTCTAATTCTTCATTATATAAACCTTTATAATATTTATTGGTAAAATCATTATCATAATTGAAATCTTGTTTCATAAAATGAATAATATCATCCTCCATACGTAAATGAACGCAATTATAATTCTTGAGACAGAGAACATTTTTTATTTTTGCAACTTTTTCATGAAAAAAATCTACAAAATCAATATTTATCAAAATATGCTCAAATAATTTATAATATATATCAGGTATATGCGCCGGAAATATTGTTTGACAATCCAAAAACTGATAATCTAAATTTTTATTAATCTCATCTATTAAAAATGGATTATCTTTCTCCAATATTTTATAATTTTTTCTATTTTTACTATTTTTGCCATTTCTATTATTATTTTTATCATAAATAAAATTTGTAAATAATGTGACATAAATTTTATTATTTATTAAAAATTGTTGGAGTTTATTTATATTTACAACAGAATCCAATGGCCAATAATCAGACCCCTGATAATCCACTTGAAAACCATTAAATATTAGATCTCTGTTAAAAATATGACCTATTATAATTGCTTTTGCCAATAATATTAATTGATTACATAATCCATTTTTAAATGATATAATAAATTTTTTTTTGAAAATATACATATATTATTATATAAGATATATTATGGATAATCTAAATAATTATAAAAATATTACATCTATCATAGATACTAAAATTATAAAAAAAAATATTGATTTTTTAAGAAAAACTAGTAAATCTGATATTATGGCTGTAATTAAAAGTAATGCATATGGACATGGTATTATTGGAATGTCTAAAGTTTGTAATTATTTAAAAATTAAATATGTAGGAGTCTCTTCATTAGTTGAGGCACTATTAGTTCGGAATAGTGGTTATAAAGGCATTATTTTAACTTGGTTATACAATATTTATAATAAATCTTCTATTAAAAAAGGAATTGAATTAAATATAGAATTTGCATTATTTGATGAAAATCATATTAAAAAATTTGAAAAGCTAATACCTAAAAATAAAAAAATAAATGTTCATCTTTTAGTTGATACTGGATTTAATAGAACAGGAATACCATATGAATCATCAATTCATGTTGCAGAAATTATAAATAATAATCAAAAAATGAATTTAGTAGGATTAATGTCTCATTTTGTGGATTCAGAAGTTAAAAATAGTAAAATATGTTTGGAACAATTAAGAAAATTTAGAACTTTAAGGGACAAATTATTTACAATGAATATCAAACCTAAATATGTTCATATTGCTAATACATATGGAGCATTAAACTATGATGTTTCTGACTTTACATTCTCAAGATGTGGAAAAGGTATATATGGATTAATTGAACCTGAGATTAATATAAAATTAAACACAATTATGACATTAACCACTAATATTATTCAAATAAAAAAAATAAAAAAAGGTGAAGGAATAGGATATAATCATAAATATATTTCACCAAAAAATATGTATATTTGTATAATTCCAATTGGATTTGGAGATATTCCTATATTTAAATCTTGGTCAAAATTATATGTATTTTGTAATAATAGTTATAGAAAAGTTCTTGGATTAATAGGTTCTGATCAAATGGTTATAGATGGTAAAAAAATAGATAAATTAAATGATACAATTATTATATGTAGTAATATAAAAAAATATAATCAAACATTGTTAAATATTGCAAAAAAATCAAATATGCTTAATTCTCAATTGGTAGATCATATTGGGTCAAAAATTAAATATGAATATATTTAAACTAATATATATATATAAAATATAAATCATTATAATATATTATTATAAATTAATTATGACCGGTGGATTACTCCAATTAGCCGCATATGGTGCCCAAGATATATATTTAACAGGAAATCCCCAAATAACCTTTTTTACTGCAGTATATCGTCGATATACTAATTTTGCAATACAATCAGTGTCCCAATTTTTCACCGGAAATGCCGATTTTGGCCAAAAAGTATATTGTCTCATAGATAGAATAGGTGATTTGATGAATCAAGTTTTCTTACGAGTTAAATTGCCAAGCTTAATTCCATATAATTATATTGATAAATCCGGCGAATTGGTAGAATATTTTTGGGTCAATTCTGTTGGAAACGCGCTTGTAAAAATAATTGAAGTAGAAATAGGGGGTGTTATTATTGATCGCCAATTCGGCCTTTGGATGGAAATTTGGAATGAACTAACGATTCCACTTAGTAAAAAAAATGGATATGATGAAATGGTGGGTAGATCAGATAATCCAATTAATTTAAATAATTCAGATGCACAAAATTTATATATTCCACTTAATTTCTGGTTTTGTAAAAACATCGGTCTTTCATTGCCATTAATTGCAATTCAGGCACAAGAAGTCCGATTTATAGTGACTTTCCGGAAATATGAGGAATTAATTATTTCATCAGATGGGAATCCTCTTCAGCATTTAAATAATGCCAATTTGGAAATTACTCAAGCTTACTTGGATGTTGATTATATTTTTTTAGAAGACGAAGAGCGGAAAATATTTGCTAAAAATAATCATCAATATTTAATTGAACAAGTCCAAGTTTTTGCAACATCGCTTACATCAAACGGATTGCGGCAAGACCCAACTAATCCCACTAAACTTGACCGCATTCCAGATTTAATACAAAATGTTGAAATGACATTTAATCAGCCAGTGAAAGAATTAATTTGGGTGATTCAAAATAGCACTGTATTATCTATTTATCCATATGGTGGCAATGAATGGTTCAATTTTTCTACGGAATCATATAAAAATGGCAAAGTTAATGGCACTGATCCCATGTTAAGTGCCAAATTCGTTTTTGAAGGCCAAGATTTATTTGACGTTCGCGATGCAAAATATTTTAGGACTGTTATTCCTTTTCAGAGACATACACGCGTACCAAATAATTTTATTTATGTTTATAGCTTCTCGGTACATCCCGAAGATTTCCAGCCATCGGGATCATGTAATTTTAGTCGGATTGACAATCAGGTTTTATACATGGAAATATCAGATCAATTAATTGATCCAATTATTACCATATTTGCTACAAATTATAATATACTTAATATTGCAGGAGGAATGGCCGGTGTGGAATATTCTAGTTAAATAGAAATTTTACATAAAGCAAATCGCGGATATACATTCATATTTATTTGCCAATCCATATATAGTTTAAATGAAACAATTTTAGTTTCTTTACCACATTCATCTAATAATAGACCTTTTTCAGTTTTATCATTATTACACTTAATAAACATAAATTTATTATTTTCGAGAATTAAGTACATGTAACTGTATTCAGAATTACGAAACAGAACTATTAGATTACTTTTATTCAATAATGAATCATCATTGCTAAAAATACTTTTATCATCTAAAAATATTGAAACATATAAATTATATAAAAACCGATTTTTATAAGTGACTAAATTATCTGAAATTTTTTTAATAAATCTATTTTTTATATTATATTTATAAAATAAATGGCCATTAGATGTATCAATTTGCATATACCATTTATCTCCTTGTAAAAGAGAGGCATTTTTTAAAATTTCATTTAATAATTCATGGGGAAGATTACACATTTTTTAGGATAAAAAAATTATAAATACTATAATATTTATAATTTTATATATATATTTTTATTGAAAAATTTTAATCTTTCTTTATCTATATTTGCACTAAATGAGGCAATGCAATAGCCGCTTCATAACTGACTTCAACCAATCCTGTTAATACGAGTATCGCACCCAATTTCTTTTCATCTCTATTAACTCCTTCTGATATCATTTTATCAAATTCATCTAATAATAAATTCTGTATTTTATATTTATTTTTGATATTTTTAATAACACCAATGGGAATATTGAATGCATAACCCGAAAAAACAATTCGTTTTTTAGCATCGAAATCCATACCTGAACGATAATTCCAAATGTCTTCCAATTTTATATATAAATCCATGCATTGATATAAATCCAAATTTTTAAACCATGTATATTTCGTATAATTATCCAACATATTTATTTTATGAAAAACATCTTTCATCTTCATCTCCAATTCCTCTTCAGGAGATAAATTCGTTTTTTCAAGCCCGATTTCTATACCTTTATATCTTAAATAATTACAATAATCATTAATTTCATTCATTTCATCGTCCGAAAACGCTCTAAAAGTATAGGGACATGAAGGATATTCGGAATTAATAATTGCGTATAGCGTACGTATATCATATCCATATTTTTTGTATGTTGTTTTATCATAAAAATAATAGAAATAAATTGATGGAATATCATATATGCTAGTAAAAGTCAATATATCACAATCATTATTACATTGTTTCCTTTTTAAAATTTTATTTTTCCTCAAAAAACTTTGTATTAAAATAATAGAATGCAAATTAGAAATAAAATATCGCTCTCGAATAATATACTTCTTTATTGAACTAATCAATAAAGGTTTTGATAACTTAGTATTAAAAATCTTATTTAATTTACAACTTTTGATTGATTTACGTAATGATGAAATACTCATATAAACATTATTTGTTATATTATTGAATAATTCATCTTTAGTCATTATTATAGTTTCATTGTCCTTTTTTTTAATATCAATCTCTTTTTTAGAATCATCATTTTTGATATCTAAATTATCTGTATCCATATTAATATCTATATTTATATCTAAAATTTCATTTATATTATTTGTATCATTTATACTAATATTATTTTCAACAACAAATAAAATTAAATTTTTACAATTTAAATGTTTCCCGCAAAATAATTCATTGTTTTTTACTTTATTTGGACATCTTTCTAAAATGTTTGATTTACTTTTAACTGAATGACATATATTCATTATTAATAATATATAGGGGTATAATTTTATATTCAAATAATTATTAATCATTTTTTTTATTTATTTTTTAATTTATTTTTTAATTTACTTTTTTATTAAAAATTTTTTATTATTTATTTTTACTAGTTATTTTCCTATTTATTATTACAATTTATTTTTAAT